>Ga0268261_10000765_pt1 | contig 20961 bp, 21 predicted proteins | sample TergutNc150P1_FD_190353 | JGI IMG/M metagenome (GOLD analysis project Ga0268261, IMG submission 190353) | Nasutitermes corniger P1 segment gut microbial community from laboratory colony in Florida, USA - Nc150 P1 (SPAdes) (version 2) | ecosystem: Host-associated > Arthropoda: Insects >...
AATGCTCATAATTTGCCATATTGTTCAAGATATCCAGAACCCAATGCTCATAATTTGCCATATTGTTCAAGATATCCAGAACCCAGTGCTCATAATTTGCCATATTGTTCAAGATATCCAGAACCCAGTGCTCATAATTTGCCATATTGTTCAAGATATCCAGAACCCAATGCTCATAATTTGCCATATTGTTCAAGACATCCAGAACCCAATGCTCATAATTTGCCATATTGTTCAAGATATCCAGAACCCAATGCTCATAATTTGCCATATTGTTCAAGATATCCAGAACCCAATGCTCATAATTTGCCATATTGTTCAAGATATCCAGAACCCAGTGCTCATAATTTGCCATATTGTTCAAGATATCCAGAACCCAATGCCCATAATTTGCCATATTGTTCAAGATATCCAGAACCCAATGCTCATAATTTGCCCTATTGTTCAAGATATCCAGAACCCAATGCTCTTAATTTGCCATATTGTTCAAGATATCCGGAACCCAATGCTCATAATTTGCCATATTGTTCAAGATATCCAGAACCCAATGCTCATAATTTGCCATATTGTTTATGTGCTGCTGGGCTCGAAGCCTGGAAATACACACTGATACGTTACTGTGTGTCTTCGTCACTCTCATTTCATTCATCATCATCATGTTTCTTGTTGATTCATTGTTGTAGAGTTTGAACAGATTGCACATCCTTGCATTGTTGATATGAGAACATCTGGTCATAGGTGTGTGTGTGTGTGTGTGTGTGTGTGTGTGTGCGCGCGCACGCGTGCACTTAAGAAACTGTGCAGGATAGTTCAGACGGGCAATATATAACACAAATAATTCTTGCTGTTAAAGGCGCTTTTGATGCAGCCTGGTGGCCCAGCGTTTTAACTTCACTGAAGACACTAAAATGCCCAAGAAATTTATACAACTTCTGCGTGAGCTACATTAATGAGAGGAGCACTATTTTATTATTAAACAGCAGTATAGAGCAGAGAAAAATAAGTAAAGGTTTTCCACAAGGATCAGCTTCTGGACCTGGTTTTTGCAACCTTCAGTATCACTCTTTACTAAATTTGGAATACACTGAAGGTGTATATGGGGGAAATAAAGGTATAGGTCCGCTCATTTTTAACTTCAGCACCAGGAGGAGGTGAGTGGTAAACTTTGTGTTCTGGCCTCTTTACCCCCAGGAAAGAACCCTAGTGCCCACTGAACTTGGAGGCTGGTTAGGCCACAGAGTTGGTCATGATGTTTTTGGAGAAGAGAGGTCTCTCACGACTACTGGCATTTGTACCCCAGACCATCCAGTCTGTAGTCTAGTTATTATACTAACTATGCTGCCCAGATCTTTGAGACAGAGTGGGCAGGTTTAAATATCAGGTAAAAAATGCTATTACCTGAAAAAATGAGTTTGAGCCCACTAATATGTAATTAAATTTGAACATACTGACACGAAACATCAGAATCTTGGCATTGCCAGAAGTTAGTTGGTACAGTGCATTTCTGATAAAACTGTATCTTAAAAGTATTGAATTTGGAGAAGATATGAATTTTGATATGTATGACTTTATTGACTTTTTTTTTTGTCATATTTGATATTGCTAACAGTAATGTTCAAATATATCTTATCACTGTTAATTATTTTGCACAGGAAACCAGATGCAGTTTACATCAGATAGGAAGCTACACGGTAATTATTTAAGCATGATTCAGATACCTTGTAATATACGTTATCATCTTCTGTTAGGGAACACTGTTCTGTAACTTTCTCTAACTTCTGTTTCAGGTATCTTGCTCTGATGTAAAGGTTATACTGTTCTTCCTCCTGAGAGAGTAAATCTTCTGTTGTTGAAGAACATAAAATCTATTCTAGCTGAAAGGAAATAATGTGTGCTTTAGAAAGTCAGATACTTGTGCTGGATGGTGGATTTTCCACACAGTTGTGTAACCACATAAGTGACCCAGTAGATGGCACGCCACTGTGGAGTGCTAGTTTTCTGCACACCAACCCAAATGCAGTCATTAACACTCATCTAGATTTCCTGCGAGGTAGGCACACTGATTATGTTTCCTAATACATAAATCTTATGAATAATGGAATTATAGTTGGATTAAACAATCTTATTTTTCATGTTTACTTTAAGTAAATTTATTGTACTGTTTTATTTGGTGAAAGCAGTGTGGCTGGTATTGATTTGTAAAATTTCTTTGCAGTCATCCTATTCCCATTTTTTTTATTTGCAGCATGCTCCATTACAAATAGTAATACTACATGCTTGGAACGATCATCATAAACACTGTGTGTATCTTTTTTGATTGTCTTAACTTGTTATGTTGTTATAGATATTTTAGTTTATGTCCGGTTTTATATTTTTTAACGTACTTCAATGCGTTTAGCTTAACTCACTGTGTTTACACATATTGATGGATTACATATTTCCGTAGTCAGTAGAGTTTATAAAATGGGTGATCTGTTTTAGGTATTTGTTCCCTAACACGTTTTTCCCTACTGGCCAGTGGTCTTCTTTTGAAATGTCCGCTATTAGTTTTCTTCTTTCGGTGTTTAGTTTGCCACAGTCGTATATTATGTGCTCCACTGTTTGATTACCGTTGGCACAAGGACATACTGGTGACTCAATTATCTTGAATCGGTGTAGGTATGATCTCGTTTTTCCGTGGGCCGTTACCATTGCTATTCCCATATTTATTTTGGTTCATGATTTCCAGCCAGTACTGTTGTTTTTAAAATCACACATGCAGGCCTGTGAACTAGTCATAACTATTGCTACGAAGCAGAGTCCTACTTAAGAACCTAATAAGTAATCAGACAGTGAAGAACTTATCAGCTGTTTATGAAATGTGGAAGTTTGTTACTGCATTTAGAAGAATCCACCACTCATCCCACATGAATCTACTCCATAGTCTGATATTTTATTTTGTTTTTATTATGTAATTATTTTGCATAACCATGATGCGGTCTTCATATTTGGCTGAAACATGCCTATTGCGTTTGAAGACACAGTCTACAGTGTATAGGGTGTGTTGGTTGCTAGTAGACAAAACCAAAGTAGAAACATAAAAATGGTGATGTACTCATTTGGACGCAGTGTGAAAAATCCAGAGAGTTATAGCATCCTCATATATTACTTTTCAAGAAACAATAGTAGTGCAGATTCTTGTCTTGTGGGATTTGACACTGTGTCATTGGTGTGTGGTTTCTGATGTTTTGAAGGAATGTAGTGCCTTCAAAACATGGGGAACTACACACCTGACACAGCTTCACATCCTGAAGACTTGAATCTTCAGCAACAGTGCTGCAAGAACCTTGACTCTCACAACAACAGTTTGATTGTAACTGTCCACATTCCAGCGGGAGCTGATGTATTGGAGACAAATACATACCAAGCCAGTATTGGAGGATTCATAAAATATCTTGGACTGAGCAAAGAAGAGAGCTACCAGTTGATTAAAACAGGAGTAAATCTGGCAAAATCAGCTTGCTCATTGCATGCTACAGAGGTGGGATCTACTGCAGGTTTGTTAATTCAAAGTGCTTACAACTAAGAACGTAATTTATGTATGTGCATTATATGTTGCCTATAGTACCTGCTCTTCACTTAGACTTTCAGTAAAGTGAACTGTGCAGAATTATCTACGAAACTACCAAGAAGACTGTAATTGTAATACCTCTGCTATAAGAAACTGAATGCCTGTAACTAACATACATTTTAAATGCATCTTTAACTTCATGAACAATATCAATACACTTTTTAAGTGCACATGACAGTGTATTACATGCACATGTGCATAGAAAGACACAAGACAAAGGCGATGTGGAGAATAAAACAGGAAAGACTGACTGTAAGTTACTCTTAAGTCCATTGAACATTTCGCTTGGAGAGAGGATGATGGGCACTTGAACTGATCTAGATGAAATCCCACAGATAATTACAGTGTTCACAAGAGCAAACCACTGGACTGGACACTACATCTGTCAAGTTCAGTCCTCACTCATATCTCATTTCTTCAAGAAATTTATTATTATTATTATTATTATTCCATCTATACATTTGGTGATGCCCAAAAGCAGGCTCAGGAATTAATATCTGGACCTAGTCTGGGTGCCAAGACCAAATTTATGTCCTTTAACAGGACTCAATCCAGGGCAGTAATTGGCCTATTCACTGGTCGTAACACCCTGAGGCGGCATTTCTACCTATTAGTACTGTTGGACAGTCCATTGTGTAGGAAAGCTTAGTAAAGCTTCAGGGCTCCATTGATTAGATGTGGGGCACAATGGGCCGGCAATTTAAGGCCTAGGTGCATCAGGGCTGTGAGGTCCCGAACCCTTGATATATAGTCTACTCCATCTGTACATAGGTCTACCTTATGTATATTGAATAACTATCATGCCCAAATTCAGACATTGGTATGCTTACAAGTTTAAACAGTTGTAAAAAAGTTGCTTTGTTTGTTTTCTTCCATAGAAACACACAAGGTATTGATAGCAGGTGCTGTAGGTCCATATGGGTCTTCCCTGCATGACTGCTCAGAATACACAGGCAGCTATGTGGAACACGTGAGTCCCGAGGAGATGGCTGACTGGCATCGGCCAAAAATACGTGCACTGGTGGAAGCTGGTGCAGATATTCTTGCTTTTGAAACCATTCCTGCTCAATCAGAGGCAGAAGCTCTTTTAGAACTGCTGAAGGAGTTTCCTGAACAGAAAGCCTGGCTTTCTTTCTCATGTAAGGTGTGTATTATATGATACACCTGATTTGTAATTAAGTTAATTCATTTTGGTAAAATATTTATTATAGTGCAGCATGAAAGAACAAACATTAAGTTGTGAACATTTCACATTGTATAATAGTTTTCATCCCGCTCTCTTGTTTCAGTAACTGTCAGTATGATGTGTGGTATTCTGTACATACATGTGGAAGGGGACTAAAGTCTGAATGTATTAAAATGTGCTGCATCACAGACACAAGTTAAACAGGCCAAAAAATTCTGCATGTAAGTTAATAGCATGGGAATTTGTGTGTGGGAGAAAGGGTGTATGTCATAGAAATTAGTTTTCACCCCTTTTCTCTCTCTTTCTCTCTCTCTCTCACACACACACACGTGCACACGATATTACCTCACCATAACACCAGGGTGCCTGAACTGCTGTGGCCCATGAAAACAGTCTGGCATGTGATACCTATCACATTACACCAACCTGTATACAGTACATGCCCAATTGCTTGCTATATAAATAAGCCACATACTTATCCAAAGGCTAATTTGTGGGTGCCACAGCTGCCATTTTGTCAAGAGAATGGCATGGCGGTGGTTTCATTTTCTGGAGAAGAATTGTCTGAACTGGATTAGGTGATTCAGATCAGTTGCTTGGCCTATGAGGTCACCAGAATTGGTCACTGTATATTTTTTCTTGGGGTTATGTGAAGAACTTTGAAAACACCAGTGTTGTATGCAGTCACATCATCTACCGCAAATGATAGAAGTTACACATATTCACATATTCCTTCATTTGCTTGTTCTTTTTTCATGTTCTTTATTGCAAAATATGGGTCTGCTGTTAAGTAGTTATTACTTCATGCACGTGGTTATTAGGTATGTGAGCATGAAGATGTTTCATAGGCAGAGATGAGACACTAGACTACTAATCCAAGCAACAGCTGTAGGAACAAAGGATTAATAAGATCATACATCAATCAAGAAATGGAACAGGTATGGTGCAGAGGTCCCACATGTGAAGGAATAAAGCTGCTGATGTATTCTGCAGTTTATTTTATATACCACCTGAATTCATTATCTTATAATAAATGTAGTCACATAACATGCCCATTTGTCTGTCCCACCAAATAACAAGTTGCAGCAGAGTTACTCATCTGAAGCTAACAGGTGCCCAGCTAGCTGAGAATTTCCGTTTAGTGTGGAGCCTGAAGGTTTACAAGAACTTGGGCACTAGTAAATATCCTGCATCACATTAATTCTGTACACAGTGTCACACCCTATTTCTCCTGCATTTATTTTAACATTATCCTCCCATTTAAGCCTATGTCTTCCACATGGTCTATTTTCTCCATGTTTTCTGTTTAAAATTTTGAATGTCATGTCTAAATTGCATGTTGCGTACCCTGCCCATCTCTCCTTCCTGGGATCACCAGTCACTCAGTCATGTGTACAGATTTTGAAGTTTCTCATACAATTTTCTCTGCCTTCTTATCATATTGCACCCTCTTACCATTACCCTGTATCGAGTACATTTTGGCAAACTGTTTTCAGGATGAGGTTCATACCTGTCATGGTGAAAATTTCCAACACGCAGCTCGCAGATGTTGGGAAATTAATCCTCAGCTTGTAGCAGTTGGTGTTAACTGTGTGAGCCCAAAATATGTGTCATCACTTCTTACGGGTATCAATAAAGACAGACCACACAGTCCAATTCCACTCATTGTTTACCCCAATAGTGGAGAGAGCTATGATCGAGAAAAAGGGTGAGTTTGTTAAATATTACTCGTGGATTAGTATTGATTTAGCCTCCTCTTTAATGCAAATACAAGGGAATGAAAAAAGAGCAGTGCCAGTTGTGTTGATCTGATGTACACTGAGGCTGCTGTTCAGGCATGTCACTTAATATCTGACTTAGGGCAAAGCAGTGGAATATAACTGGCTGCGTGTTTTGCAGAATAGGTATTGGTGAGTTGTATGTAACATACATGAAAATAGTATGATCACAGTTTAATAAACTGTAGACTGATAGATCCACCCCTTGAATCGGAAATGGGGAAAAGCTGCATAAATCCCACAGATGCAAAGCATGTCTTTTCAACTGCGGCTAGTATAAAGGTTAAGAATGCATGAGTCTTGTCTCCTCCTCTTCCTTCCATTGGCGCTACAGCCCGCTGTGGGCTTTGGCCTGTCGAATACCTCTCCATTTTTCCCTATCTATCACCAACTCTCTCCACCTTCTCACTCCAAGCACTTGAAGATCTCTTTCTACTTCTTCTCTCCATCCTTTCCTGGGTCTTCCTCTTCGTCTCGTCCCTTCCAGTTCTGAGTGAAGATCTTTTCGGGCATCCTATCCTCCTCCATTCTCTCCAGGTAACTCAGCCAACTTATCCTTTGCACCTTTATCCATTTTACTATATTTTCTCCTTTACTCAACTCTTCTAGTTCTTGATTCATCCTACTTTTCCATTCCCTGTCTTCATATTTAGGACCACATATTCTTCTAAATATTTTCCTTTCAAAAATTAGCAGGGCTTGTTCTTCCTTCTTCTTCATCATCCATGTTTCCGCTCCCTATGCTACTAGTCTTGTCTCCAGTCCCTCATATGTCTTCATGGCACTGTGTTTAGACACAAGGACAGCTTTACTGTAATTGTCCGTTCCTACCAATTTTAGATGATCCATGCCACAGTTCCTAGACTTTGAGCCTTTAAGAACAAATTCTGATGGTCAGTGTGACAAAGACAAACTGGTATATTTATCTTGACATGGCATGTCTCTGCAATAACAGACCGAATGTTACATATATACATAATTCCCTCATTCTTCATGAACAACTCTGTGTGCAGGTGGATGCAGAGTGACAAGTGCTGCCCAATTGAAAATTATGTAGAAGAATGGTTGAATCTAGGAGTAACTTACATTGGAGGTTGCTGTCGGACATATGCTGCTGATATAGTTCGTATTAAGGAAAAAGTTGACAAATGGAGGTCAGAAAGGAGCAGCAAAAATAATGATGGGAATGTTTAGTTGCTAGTTTTACAGATGATCAAGGCATGGTGACAGTGGCCAGTACTGTATAGCTTGCAAACATATTTTTGATTCAGCATGTTGAAATAAACTGTTAACATATGCATCAGAAACTTGGACACTAACAAAGGGAGGTGGAAAGCACTTGAACATTTTTTAAAGGAAAGTGTATAGAAGAATTTTAGGCCCAGTATATGACAATGAAAAAGAAAATTGGAGGATATTAACCAATAAAGAAATTTATGCAAGTGTTAAAAAACCTAATATAATAGAGACAGTAAGGTTAAATAGATTACGTTGGTTTGGACATGTACAGAGAATGGAAGAAAATGGAATTCCCAAAAGGGTATTATATATGAATTTGGGAACAACAAGATTGAGAGGTAGACCAAGAAATAGATGACAAGATGAGGTGAGAGAGGATGGAAGAATAGTTGGTGGAGAAGGGTGGCAGGAAAAAGTACACAACAGAGAGGAATGGAAGAAGCTCCTGAGAACGGCAAGGAATCGTCACATTCTCCACATGCCAGTGGAATGAATGAATGAATGAATGAATGAATGAATGAATGTTGAAATAAACTGTTAATAATGTTAACAGTAAATGTGACTGAATAATCTCATGAAGTATAGACCAGTTCACAACTTATGCACACAAAAAGTGTAACATGATGTGTAAAGGCTGGTGAGTAGATTATGAGAATGACAGGCGGATAGAACTTCATAATCATTCCTAACGGCAGGCTTTGATATCTGCAGTCTTTTGGTTTCAAGTTCTGGTAACAATGTCAGTTAATTGTTGAAACACACACAAGCGTTATAAATGCATATTTCAGGTTTAATGCTGTACTTTAAAAATCTGATTGCAAGCTGGTCAAAATCATTCCATTGTCACATGCAGCATGCATAGTTTTACCATAGCCTTCCATTTAGGCATAGCACTCTTGAGTAAACTCAGTTACCTGTACTCATGGTGAAGAGATTAGAAAATGTAGAACACAAAATGACATAAGAAGTATTGAGATTTGAGGGTCTCATGGTGGCAGATCTGAAGAGTACTTGTCTTTTGCAAGTTGCCTACATTCAATAAATTTGCTACCACCATCTACAGGTATAAGAAGATGGAGGCAGCAGGTTTCTTTGCAGCATTGGTAGTTGGCTACCAGACTAATTGGCATGAAATCCCAGAAGGCAGCAACTTAAAAAATATATATAATTTAAGCGGATAAAGTAATTTGCCAATAGTAGATTGTTTTGCCTTCATTCATACTACAACCCCCCCACCAAATGTTGGGAGTATGACTTCAGCAAATAAAAAAGGCAAGGAATTAATACTGTATTTAGAAATTCACTTTTGTATAGACATAAAAGCTCAGAGAGAATGGTGCCTTTGTAACTGTTCCATGATATTATTATTTGTAATATTGTACATTGAAAGAACTGATTTTATTTTGAATAAATTTTCTTTCAAAATATTACTTGCCATATTCATTGATGTGTGCTGTCTCTCACATTACATTTCCAGCAGGTCCTGCTTCATATACAAAACAAGCATCATGATTCTTTTTCCAAGAACTGGCCCAGTTCATCTGTACAATACATTCACACATTAAAACTGAAGTTTTGATAATTTGTAACAAAAGCGAAAAACAGCAGCATGAAAAATGGTTATCTACTTGCTACACATGAACTTAGCCATAATCTTGTATGGCAATCCACTTGATTTTGGGTGTCTGGTAACTTAAAATAACTTATTGAGGACATACGCAATAACATGTTTAAAAAAATATGCAGTTTTCCCCCACTTCTATATCAAAATAGGGGCAGCAATAGTGTAGTTGATGTACTGACTAGGCTACAGGGTGGGCTGTTGGGGGTTTGATTCCTGACAGGGACTTGGGATTCATCTCTTTTCCACAACATCCAGTCTGGCTCTAGGGTCCACCTGGCCTCATGTTTGATGGGTATGGGGGCCTCTTTCCCTGGTAGCTACATGTCCAGGGCATGAGGCTGACCATTTGCTTCCATCTAATGCCAAGGTTAAGGACAAGAAGAGCTGTATGTGTGCTACCCCATAAACCACCATGGCATGCACAGCAACAACTTTCCCTTTATCGAAATATGGTATGCCTGCATACATTGAAAGGTTGGAACTTTTCATTCTCCAATATGTATTCAAATTACACAGCACTCCATGATAAATTTCATGATGATCAAGTACCAAAAATTTAATTTGTACTGATTACCAGCATAATGTCCAATGAAAATAGACAATGATTTGTTATATAAACTAATATATTATTGTTTACAGATTAAATACTTAACTACAATGCTACATTTTAAGTGCCAGCACAAATGTTGGATCACAGTCATGTGCTCATAAAGGATGAAAGACTTCTCAGCACATGGACAACCATACATACACTAGCCTTTCTGAAAAACTGAATTCTTAGGTACACAGTATCACCTACAGATGTAATGTACATCAAATGAGAAACTGACATGCTGTGTTATCTTCACATTTTCCCTCAAAGGCCTGCATCTGTCAGCATGGACAATTGCTAGCATGCATGCACATAAACATGCATTTATAATTATAAAGAAGGTGATATACTAAAAAAAAATATTCTTACAACCTAAAATTTCTGCATCACTACCATATTTGTGAGATATGTTCAAAGTGGATGTAAAATACTGTTTGCAGGTCAAAGATTAGAAATAGGCAATGATGTAAACTCTGAAGTTATAAGAACGTCAGTTTTTTGTGCTGCCCATTGTAACAGATGTATGATAAAATACATCGCATGGAATTTGACATTTCGTATGTATTTACAGAGAAGCGTTATTTACAAAACAGGGTACCATGCTTTACAGAAATAACATCTTGCCAAAGGCACAAACATTCTACTCAACAGATTTTCAACATAAACTTTCAACCATTACTGCTTTCAATTATACCATCTGCAGGCCTTAGACCACCAAGATACACTGAATGCTGTTCCAGTAAAGTAATTAAGGGGTCATCCGGTTTATTACAATTCAGGTCATACTCTGAACCTAATGACCATAATGATTCCAGATCATAAACAGGTCTTGCATTTCTTGAAAATATATGAAGTGCAATATTGCCTGAAACAAAGTAATAAATCACATTAGTTAATCAGACCAAATGTGTACAGAATCGTTCACTGCTTAAAGCACACTATCAGATCGAGCATTTTTTTATGGTGGCAACAGTGATGCTGTAATATTTTTGAGTTTGACTCTCATTAAATTTTGCAACAACAGGTTTTTTTTGGGCTTATAAATTTACTTTGTCTTTTATGTTAAGGAAACATACTGTATGTTTAAAAATTGAGCTGCACTTAAAATTGTGCAATGTAGACATTATTTATTTATTTATTTGTGCTAGTTCTTCACATGTACAAATTACTGAAACCTTGGATGTTCCTAACAGAGTGTAACACAGCAGAAGTAAAAGGGCACGGCACCTTCTAACACAGTAAAATTTCATTTCATCAAAATTTCAACATGCAGGGAATAAACAAAAATGGGCCAACACCATCATGGACTAGCATTTTGAATGGAACGGGAAAAAGCATTAGTTCATATTTTTTTTAATCATTCCAGAACATGCCAGTCCTCATAAATTTTGAATTGCATGATTTGAGGTTCTTGTAGTAATGTCAACAGAGATTGAATTCTGCTGGAATATTATGTAGTTCTGGGCTCCTGGCCTTGAAGATGGAGGGACTGTGCTTTTGTGAAGTGGTAAATGTTTAACAGTGGACACAATGTAACATCCTGGAACACTTGTGCCTTCAAATTTTGACTTCAAAATACCCTAAACTAGTGACAGTGCCAGTCCAGCCTCTATGCATCTTGCATCTGCCATGTTAATACTACAGACTGTAGCTAATTATAAAGTATGTCATTGGAATGGCCTACAATGGCCTAATGTCCTTGCCAAGTATTGGTATGTTATCTGTCTCCAAACCAAATTTCACAAGTATAACTCCAATTGTTCTTTCGATACTGCCACTAACTGAAATTGAAAGAAAAATTTTGCACAGCTCCCATGCTGCAAAGGTATTTCCACACCAAAAATTGTGTACTTGTACAAAATTTATTGCCATTATTTCAGGACCCAAATGTGTATAGCCATGATGTTGCTGCTGTGTCACTAATTTGTGCATCCATTATGGAAAGTACAGCACAAGGGTATCCAGTAGCATCATATTCATGGGAGGTTTCATAAAAATTGATCAGCTGGTTCACATTTCAATGAAGGTGGTATTTCATTATAAGGAAGGAATGGTCCTAACATTTATAACTCAGGAATTTTTAAATAAGTTATTTAATACAGTTTGATTACAGCAACTGTATACCTACCCAAGTCTAATGCCATCCAATCTGATGACATTTCTCCTTCTATCCTTGGTATCACATCGTGAGGATGTCGTTTCCTTTTGTACAACTTCCTAATAAATTCTGCCACAGCAGTCATATGCCTTTTTGACTTTCCAGTGACTACAACAATGTAATCAACATATTTTGTAGAAGGTGGCAATGATACTACACATATGTTCTCTAAGTTCTCTCTTCTAAGAACATCAACAATTTCTTCAATATCAAATACACCATGAACACCCCCTGAAAATAATAAGAAAAAAGGACTTTTATAACAGACCGGTGTGAAAATTAAAAAATGTGGAATAGCAGTGTCTTTTATGGAATGTAACACATGTAACCTATTGCCTCTTTTAATTTTTGTTTCCCTTGATCAGTGTTCAGTATATAAAGATATTTAGTATCACATTTTGGAAATTGAAATGGTCCAGTATTTTTCTGTATACTGCTTAGCAAAAGCAACCTTTTAATTCTCCAGACCAGAATTCATGATGCTTCTGACAAAATAAATCCACACCAGAATCTCTAAAACACAAAAATAACTACTACATTTATCTGAATATGTGTTGACCCCCTTTACAGTCTTCTGTAAAGTATGTGTGCAGTACATGTTTAACTTTGTGCAAGATCATAGGGTGACCTCCCATTTTTTAGATGATGATATGTGAGAAAATTATTGTCTTATATTGAGGTAAATACAGTATTTAGCACCGGACTCTGCAGAGGCACTCTCCCCCCCAAAGCCAAAGCACTATCTAACTAGTAGATATGCTGTCATTATATAAAAATTTGTTCATTAAAGACATATGTTTTTATTAGGATATTACTAACCAATAGGAGAATTATAATTATCATATTATTTATTTATGGTGGGCAGCAGTTTGCAGGTACAGTGTATAATGTGCTGTCTTTTGCTACTGTGTACTCCACAAATAACTCCTTTTATTTACTTTACCAGAGCAATATTCAGCAGAAAAATTGATTTTGGATTTGGGAATCAATGTATAACATTTTTCCAACTTGTTCTTCACTTTCAGTCCATTTCATCTGCAGTTCCTTGCTCTATTTTGTCATACTTTTATATGGCAGACAGGCTTTACTTCACATCTCTGCATACATGTGGCAGATATCCGTATCAATGCAGTGACATGTTCAGGTGAAGAGGAAGGCTGGAATGATTTACAGTCTGTCTAATGATGTGTCACCTATTTTCATTCTTGGGCTGTGCCATGGCTCAGATCGATAGTTGCTGGCCTCTCAACCACAGACACCAGTCTGTGTGGTATTTGTGGTGGACACAGTGAAATTAGGGCAGGTGTTTCATAAATACTTTGGTTTTCCTCTGTCATCATTCCACCAGTGCTCCATAGCCATATTTCATTTATCTACTACTGATACTCTCAGAAAATGGCAGCATCATCTAATAAAGCACTTTTCTGTTCTTGCTGTCACTGATTCTGCACATCGCAATTGTTACTTTGTTGGTAAATGTACAGGAGGGTGGTACAGGTTACACCTCTTCCCTTCCATGGTAATGTGACAACTCTCAAGAAGTCAATTAAAATAAAAGTTTCACTTTCCACCCTGTAACTTATAATACATTCAAACTACTGTACTTTACTAATTATCCATTCTAGAAGTGTCCTGTAACATGCTGTCCTTTGGAACTCTATTATCAGTATGCATAGTGACACTATATTGGAGTGACAGTGTATGTTGCTTTGAAAAAAAAAATAAAAGTAATTCCAGGATTGCTGCTGGAACCATCCCTGATTATAACTTTGTTCCATCAACTTGGAGAGGGTAACGGGAAAGGCATGTATCATATTTACAAGGAAATATCTGGGAAAGTAGCCTCTTGCATCAGTTGGGAGGGACGGGGGTCAGAGTGTGTTACAGATCTGCACTGCTAGGGAAATAAGTAGTGATTTGAAATTAAGTGGCCAAACTTTTATCCTAGGTGGCTTTGTCATAACCCATTCCATCTCCAATCATGCAAGTATGATTTTTCAGACACCTTTCAACAAATTTTCTTCAAAAAAGTTTACATTAAAGTTATTCCATATGCTTAAGACTGCCTTTATTCTAATGTACTGTAATTTACCAAGCTGAAATACATCTCACACACTACTGCCTTAACTTTATGGTCTGAGTTTCTGTTTAGTGTTACCTATCCAATGTTGATCACAACTCTCACACACCTGTTGCATGAGGTTAGTTTCAGTTTGTATTTACTGTTACCTAGCGGAATCCAGTTGAAATGTGATGGCACGCGTTGATGCACAGGAGGGGAAGTGAAGGGGAAACTGGTGGAGTGGGTAGCCAGTACCCTTCACACTTCCTCTGAACATGGTGTATTCAGCATTACTACTGCTGATGCGCACACCTTGGCTGCCAGCAGTCGACTGGACTGACGCCCCACCGATTTAAACGGACTCGTCTGTTTTGCCAAAAGACGAATTCTGGTTTCTGAGCGTGTGCCATCACATTTCAAACACAGTCTACCATAATCTCAGGGTTAGGCCACACACTGTCCACTGTATTCATTCTCAATCTTAAACACTCTTGATGTTTATATTGCAAATAACTGCAATCATATTTCTATGAATTTTCAAAATAGGTCTGTATTTTCTGACATGTACTTCCTGTCTGAATGTACACTGTACTAGAAAAATGATGGAGACTGTTCTGATGATGTTAGGGTTCAGTATTTCTTTCACATGCTGCCCTGTTGCTTGAAGTGTGTGTATGTACACTGCTATTCTTTCACTGACAAATAGTTTGATCCTGTGGTCTGTGTATCCTTCATCAGCAAGCATACTGTAAATAGGCCAGTAATCACTCATGGTTAAATCTGGGAGAATCTACTACTGATAATACCTATTAGACTTTCTGCTGATGTGTCATGTAGTGACTATGAACATGTTACCCTGTTTTTTGCTCTTTCTCCAGACACATTATGACCTGTATGGCAATTTATTTTCTGGAACTTGCTTTCATCAATTCCAGTGGTTTTGACAATTCCTCCTCATTTTTCAGATTTACTCTTGGCACAGTCCAACATTATAACTATGCTGAATGTGTAAGGTGTGTTTCCTTTTATTGTATGGCATTTAATGGGACCCTTCCCATCATATTGTACTAGAGAAGGATTATTTCCAGCCATGTCACTTTAAGTTTCATGTTTTCTAGCATGTGCTGGTGTGCTGTTGTGTTTGTACTGCCCAATATTTTGAAGGACTTCAGGGTCAAGCAGTTCCACATGAAATTTCACACTGTCAGTTGACTTCTGGTAAACAACAACACATTTGTCTGAACATCATTATGAATGCAATGGAGACCACATAGCAGCACATGAAGTCTAAACAAATAGGAAATGAATTAGAAGTGCGTTTATTTACAAATGGCTGGTATGTGCTGCCATTTATTCTGATACTGGTGATATGTGCGCTGGGTTCACTGGCATGGTGGAACTGAAACTAATCTATGATTCATCTTGGGTGTATGTTTTCCCACACTAGGGCTATTATACAATACTATACTGAAAACAAATGTTTCAATCTAGCAGTTAAAAACCTTTTAAGAAAAGGGTGCTATGCCTCATATGTATGTGCACAGTTGGCTCTTTTCCTGAGTTTCTACTGCTTATGTAATTCAGAATATAACTTATCCACTATAGAAAACAGATACACTGTGTCATCGTATTATGCCCATTTTGACATCCTTAAGTTGTAAGTTTAAATATATAAACGGGAAATAAGGGAATGGAAATATCCTATACCGTGAACGGAGCAACCACTAGTGCTGTGGTGTAGAGTATGTACAACCTTGGCTCCAAAAGTCACGTGGTACAGTTGCCCGCAATCATAAAATGTAATTCGGGTTTTTGGTTGTGCACTGAGTGTGATTATATGTAAAGCAACAAAAACAGTCGCCGTTTCAATATTTATCCAGCAAACTAAATATAATACTTACTTTCTAGATTCAAACCAGAAAATTCGTCCTCGTACTGTTTATGAGGGAGATCAAGTGTTTCTAGATGTTTCAACCTTTCTTCTTCCACGTCCAAAATAACTGCGGCGTCTTCGTCTCTAAATACTTGGTATTTACTGGATATGGCTGATGGTATCTGTTGTTTTTCGGTACCCGTACGCCTTTCCTTCCCATCATCTTGGTAAAATCTCTCGAGGAGCACTCTTGGTGAATGTTGCTGATACACAAGTCTTCCGAATTTTAAACGTCCAACATTTTTAATTCCACAGTTTCTCAGTGCAATCATTATCGATGTTACGCATCAAACTTCCATATATGTGTGCTGAATTCGCAATTTAATAAAGACGCTAAAACAGAATTTAACCTAACACTTTTATTCTTATGTTACTTTACCTCTTTCCACAGAATATGTATTTGGGCATAGATCACAGTGTGGGCGTATTTGATGGTCACCGTGAGAGGAACGGATGGTAAAAAAATACCCATTTTGTAGGGAGTTGGAAGATGACATTACATTTGAGAGCGATGTTCCTGTGGGATGTTACGCAGCGTATGTTAGTAGTTACTTACCGACATTTCGGGACAACCTAGGACTGCCTCAACGTTGGCACGGATTATAAATTAATCGGAGCCCGAGTTGACGTTAATTATCTGTACGGGAGTCAACGTCAATGCCAAAGACGAAGCTGCCTCTGTCCAAAGAATCTATGTATAACAGCTCCGCAGTAGCACGTAGTTTTTTTGAGAGCTGGCATTTTATTCTCCCCGCAGACGGCACACATGAACCGAAACATGTTTTAGAAACTAATTTAATGTTGGTACTAATTAAGAATGTCCATTTAGTTGGTAAATAAATGGCGTATCCAGGCATTATAATGCTTGTAATCCCGCACTTACTTTATGTGAAACTCATGACTAGCAGTAATCCGTGACATTTGGCGCCCATAATTTCGCGCGTAAATTCAGCTGTTTGCCGTGTTTGTACGGCACTAGTGGTAGGCCGTTGTCTTGTGGTGCAGGTTTTCCGTTGTAACGGCTACCTCAAGTGGGTAAGTTTTATTTATGTGAAGATGTTTTTGATTATTTACATGAATAGAGATTGGTCATTTAGTGGCCAAACCAACGAATGTGGTGAATTTCCATTCATTACAACACGAATTTCATGCCATAGGTCCTCTATTCGATTAAGCCAAGAATGCGGTTCTTTGCTACAAATTAGACCACCAAAGTTCACACACTTTAATGTTATAATTTTACAAAACTCCTGCTTGTTTCTGGACTCACTGGCCCATCATCAGGGATTGCAGTTGTACAAAACAAGGATATACTGTCCTCTCCAATATTTGGCAGTGTGGTGAATACGATGTACCGAAGCTAGTTTGTAAACTGAAATTATCAAATATTCAGTAATAAATTGTAAAAATTATGAAGGATCGGTAGTGTACAGTGATATACCGCGTTTGGTTTCATGATTCTTTGGGAGTTTGTAATGGCATAATTTTCAGTAAAAATAACCAACATTGGTGTAAAGCTAAGACCACAGGATCAGCAGTAACATGTGTTTCAGGCTGTTATGAATTTTAAATGTGTTCTCTTGGTTATGTTATAACACATTTTAATGAAACTGCTTTCCTGGAAATATCAGATTAAATTATGTCATCTTTCTTGGCTTCCCATAACTGAATCTGACTTGTGGGGGAAGTTTTGTTTAAATTGGAGTTATGTTTGTGCAAAATTATACTAATCAAACTGGCAAAGGAAATATGCATTGACAGGGTATGGACTTGCTTTGTAATTATAAAGAAACCAAAAATTGTGTAGAGCTACAGAATTTCTTGGTCTAATTGCTTTCTTCATTTATGACGAAATAATAACAATTTTGCCAATTCATTTTAATATACAAGTGAAGCTTCGTTTGTAAAACCTATCCTGTTCTCTTGATGCTGTATTTGTTCTTCACGTTTTAAATTGTGAGTTTCTTTTTCCTCTCATGACTCTCACAAATTTAGCCACATTCCCAGTTGTACTTTTGCCACATGTTCACTTGACATACTGTTGGCTACCAGTTAAATTAGAAAATTCAAAGGGTGAAAATTAGAAAATTCTTCATGAGAGGTTGCTTCACTGACTGCTGTTTGTGAATCTCCAGTGTCTTATGAAGTGTTCCAGGGAGTTTTCTGTAAAAATGCATTATGTTGTACTTTGTAATTCAGTATTATGATGTATATTCTCTAGGACATGACCAGCTGCACGTGAGTGAATTCATTGAATTGTTTCAGGTACTGATTATCACTCCATGGCACCAGTTCAGACAAAGATTAAATTTAATATTAGAAAGAAAAGATTGAGTAGTTCTAAGTTGAAGAATGGCAAAGAAAATGCCAGTTATGGAAACAAGGTATCCTCAGCAACAGGCATTTGTGTTGATCATGGAAGAAAGTTTTATGAATGTAAGTGTCAGGCTCAGCGTGGGGATTTTTTGTTGAGACATTGTTTGTTGTCTGATGACAGAAGTGACAGTGATTCAGATACAGAGTGCCTTGTAATTAATCAGTGTAAAAATAAAAATGGCGTAAAGAAAGCTTCATGCACAAAGAGTGTATACGCTGTAAAGACAGATGACAAATCCACAGGTTCGTGCATTCACTTGTATTTTAGTTGTAAGTTTTCATTGTGTTTATTTTTAAGGAGATATTTGGCCATCTAATATCATGAGAACAGGCTAATTTGTCTGTAAAGATCATATTTGTGTCTGGCAGATTCTTGTATTTTTTAATGATATTTTTTCCCCATAGAGGTTGCGTACTGTTGGATGGTAGTGTTATTATAAATGAATTGAAAGAGACGTGGAATGATGTGGTTGTGCCTAATAGAAAGGTGCTATCCCAGTATTTATCTAGGCCAAAAAAGATGGAAAACCACAAAAAAGCCAGTTGCAACAAATGGGGAGTGATAAATCTATGCCCTGATATTTGGTGGCACCAGATAAAGGAGAGACGATGGGCCAGCATCATGGTTGGGCTGTTGTACTCCCTCCTCAAGGAAAGAATTCTTGGTACTGATCGAATACGAATCTGGATTAGTCCATGTCATTCTGGAGGTGGCTGCCATTGCACAACACTGAACACCAGCCATTTGTATCAGTGACTTGACATCTGATCTCATCCTTTATATCCAGTCTGTGTCATAGTTGTGTAACTAAGAAGACTAGATTTTCCAAAGTGTAGCTGTTTGCAATTTTGCAAGACTTTGAACCAAAATTTCAGAAGGTAGAGAAACTGCATTTTTTAATAACACCAGAAATTGGACTTGAATCTTCAGTGGCTATGCCATGGCTTAGTTTATTGGTCACTGACCTCTTCATGTGGTGGCTCAGGCTCAATCCCAGGCCATTCCACTTTAGTTTGTGGTGGACAAAGTGGAAGTGAGACAGTTTTTCCGCTAGTGATTTATACTTATTCAATCTTGTATCATCAGTCCTGTATAACCTTAGCATCTGATACTGGCATTATTCAGTTACACACCTCCAATACTTGAATCTTCAGCAGGACAACTGTGAGAACCTCTGATCTGCAGTCAAAGAATGAAAAATCCAAATCTAGACAAAAATGTTTTTTAGGTTGAGGAGTTTTGTAGAGTGTAGAGAATATAGGTAAATGATTTGTTGTGTGAGTGATGAGAGTTTTTTTTGTGTCTCTGTAATTGCCTGTCACAATTGTGATATGTTTATCATCTCATGCAAATACGCATTTCATGTATCAGGAATATGTTAATAGGATGATGCAATAATTTAATTGCAGATGACGTGGAGAATGTCTCAACTCCTCCTAAACGTAGTAAGACAGTAACTGATGACTGTACTCCACCATGCACACCATCTCACCTTATAACACGGCTGCACTTGAGTACTCCTTGTGACTCGGTAGTCACTTGCACTGAAAAACACCTCCCTCCAAAGCAGCTGTTTACTTCACGTATGTAATAAACAATGGTGTCAGCTTCTTTTTTTGGTACTGTATTTTTAGTGTAATTAGAGCTGAAATTATTTCATGTGCTTTTGTTTTATACCAGCTGCCATGTCATGATAGATTTGTTTTAAAATTGTTTTAACTTAATAGGCATTTTTTTTTCATTTCAATCATTATCTTTTCTATCTTTCAGCTTTTCCAAAGATATTTTCCATACGTTTTTAAATTATATTTCTTAATATTGTATCCATTTTTGAGCTACATTATTTTTTGTCTGCATTCAGAGTACTGTATTTGTTGAAGAAATGTCTGGGCTTTTTTCGTCTTATAAAACTGAGTTACATAATCCATTTATCTTCATTTTGTATCCCAGTTTTGTCTAGAAACATCTTCTGGCTTTGCTTTTTTTGCTGGAATGGTGTGTTCTTCCCTAAATCCAATTGAATTAACTTACTGATTTCCTTTGAAGCCATTCCCTGTATATTAATATTTTCACATATGTGGATGTAATACAATTCCATGCTGTTTTTGATTTGTTTTGTGTATGTGATTTATTGTATATGTGAAAGCCTGTGGTATGTGCTTAATATGAACTTCTGAGTATCCATACTTCTCATCCATAACAATTTTCACAAATATATGCATGTTTGAGACAAGTGTAGCAATTTTTATGTGTTGTACATTACACTTCTTTAAATTTTTCTTCTTCTACTACTACAACTACTTATACTACTACCACTACTACTATTTTTTCTGCTACTATTACTACTACTACCACCACCACCACTATCATCATCATCACCACCACCACCACAATCATCACCA
>Ga0268261_10000766_pt1 | contig 20955 bp, 11 predicted proteins | sample TergutNc150P1_FD_190353 | JGI IMG/M metagenome (GOLD analysis project Ga0268261, IMG submission 190353) | Nasutitermes corniger P1 segment gut microbial community from laboratory colony in Florida, USA - Nc150 P1 (SPAdes) (version 2) | ecosystem: Host-associated > Arthropoda: Insects >...
TTTGTAGTTTGTTGCCGACAGACTTTATTTTGTAGAATAAAATTTCCCTCCACTGAGCAGAGACCTCTTTGTTATTTCGATCTCCATGCACACCCGGTCAGTGTGCACTTGCTTATAGGAAGTTCTTCCGCCAGTTCGACTTTTGCATGTTGTTGAAGGTAACTGTTGTGCTGTGTGGTTGGTCCGCCGTTACTGAAACCGAAGAAAAGCAGAGAAGTGTTGCATATGGTGTGGCATAATGGAACGTGGGCAATGTTAAACTTTGTGTTTTCAAGTAATCCAGAACTAATTTTTGCCCTAAGGACAAAATATGTTACTACAGATATCTTGTTGAGCGTCACATGAAACTCGAGAACTTTTAAAAAATTTACATAAATAATCCGTTTTATACCATATTATATTACATAATAACTGCGTAGAATGGGTGCATGTGCGAAGCAAGAAATTGACTTGTCTTGTGGTGTTTCATGCCCACAGTACCTCGAAAGTTCTTTTGCCAGATGTATGGCTGTTGACTGCTTGAACCAAAGTAACTCATTAGATAATGCTTTTCTGGACAGGCCTCTTGTTTGCGTAAAAGGTGCTAGTCATCACACTAAAACTGCAACAGTGTGGACTTCATCTCCTAAGGATAGTAAGAGAGATTTTAAAACTATTGGAGGAATAACATTATGCAAAGGAAATGCAGTGTTGCAAAATGAATGTGATTTGCCTTACATAACAGCTATTTGGAAAAACAACAGCGCCAGAAGTCAAACCATTGATGCTGCAAAACTTTGGAAAACAAAACAGGTACTCATAAAATGGGTTTTCTAACATGAAATACATAATGTTAGAGACCATTTTCATTAATGTGTCATTTCCTTTTGTTCTTTGGTGTATATTCCAGTTGTAGTAATTAAATTACAGTGGTTTTTGTTAGGGTTGATAACTGTAAATAAAGGGTTAGAATTAAATGACTTCTTAGGTTGATTTGATAGCTGTAACAGTTTATTTTTGGCATAGTAACTGTAAATGTACCTCAAATTCAGCAACACCTTATTGTAAACTTCTCATTCCTGTGTGGAGAACCTTAATTTTGTAGAGTTGAGATCTACAAAGCAGTATTTTTGCTATTCCTTGGCATCACGAACTGGTTGCCCTCCTATTTTACTTGGCCTGCATGGAATTCTTATGTTGTTTATTTAATTGATTACACTGCTGTATAATTGCATGGTGTAATGCTTGCATTTTATACCTAAATTCATGGAGTAGAGTTTTTCTTAGAAGTTGAATGTTGCTCATTTTGTGAAGAAATTCCCTGGGTTTTCTGTTTAACAAAACTGAATTACCTGTTTACAATAGTCTGTTACAAGATTATCCTGAGATAGATGAATGTAGTCCACACTACTACACCATATTTTTTAAATATCAATTTTAAAACTGGACTCCCCCCGTCATGTAGCGCTGCCAGGTCTTTCTCAGTTTTTTACCATAATACTTAAGAATGTAATTCACGCAAGTAAATTAATGCAGTTGGTAAAACTGTATGTATTGTATCAAATAAAGATTTACACCTTAATGCTTGATGAGGAGTACAAATTATGAAGCTTCTCATGATGTAATTTTTTACATCCTGTGCCTTATTTCCTTTGTCACAGGGTGAAATATTCTCCCCAGCATTTTGCTGTCAAACAACATTTTCCATTAGGGTAAGAGTCTACCTTCATGTAAGGTAACCCTGCATAAGATCATCTCTTTTCATAATCTGTTTGATGTTAATGAAAATACCTCTACAGAACGTGTTGAACTTTATGCATGATTATAAGGCAACCTAACCATTTTTCAGATAAGTTAGGAAAATATTTTTGTTATATATTTGGCTAAGTATGGTAATGAGAATATAGCAGTGATGTTGGATTTCAGGATGTATCAAGTGATGTAGTTAATCAGAATGACAAAGGATAATGGCCATCGCCAGATTCCTTGCAACTCATATACAGAATCAGACATTCTGCATCTTCAACAGGTAAGGCACTAGAATATTTAAAGTAAGCCTTTGTGAGTGCGTTTAGTATTGAGTGTGTTACAGCAGCTGCTTCATAGTGGAGTGGAAAACTGTTTAGAGAGAAGTATAGAACTCTGTAAGATATTATAGCTGAATGCACAAATCCTGGGAGACTAAATGTTATATAGTGGCACCTAATGTCATCAGCATAATTATTGCAGTTTTTTATGTAAAAAATATGATTATCAGTGCATGTACATTGAGCAGAACAACAAGAATGAGGTTAACAAGTAACTCCAGAATTTTGTGTTCTGAGTGTGGAACTTGCTTCATGTCACCATTCTGGCACTGAGAATTTGAAAGTGGCTCTTGGATATTTGGAATAGAACATGGAGCATGAATCCATCCTACAGATGTGGACTGACTGAGATATGTGTAGCACAAGCCATTTACGGTCATTTCCCCTGAGAAGTGTGAGTGGCAGAATGGTTTCACACCAAACATTAAAGGGGGCCTGGTCTGGTACATGGATAGGTCCAAGACCAGTAAAGGCACTGGTGTTGGGGTGTACTGATGGGGCTCAAGAAGGGAGCATTGCTTCAGCCTTGGGCTGCACACCACACAGTATTTTAGGCCAAAATATACACCATTAAGGCATGTGTAATGGAGAATATAGAATAGGCTACACAGGAAATTTTTTTTTCTTTGTGACAGTCAGGTAGCCATCAAGACCCTTGACAGTTTCGAGATAAATTTTAAATTAGTCTGGGACTGCTATCAGTCCCTGGTGAAACTCCCAAAACACAACAGGATTCAACTGTTTGCAGGTGAGACATGCATGTTGTGTTTCAATAGTAATATAAATATATAAAAATATAAAATATATAGTCTAAAACAACTTGCAATTAGGCAGTTATTAAAATGTATTTTCAATTATATCTCTCAGCAACATGTTTCGGTTTGTACGTCTGGAGCCATCTTAAGGCTGAACTTTTTTAAAAAGGTAGTATGTAAATTGACAATGCTTGTTGATTATGAAATCTCATATTTGCTGTGAGTTAAAATTCAATATACAACTATTAATATTTTTAGGATGTGAATAATAAATGATGGGTAAGGTATGAGGGGTATAGTAAATACAGTGGTTGGGATTTTTTTGGACCTACTGTCTTCAGATTATGGTATAGAATCTTCTTTGAGGTGATGGTGTATCTTCTGTATGAAGATGTAATGTTTGGTCTATGGATACAATAGTGTTCCACTGTAGTAAGTTGCAGTGAGTAGTATTTTTTCGGGAGTAGTTGGTATGATGTATGTATCTGCACCTGTATAATAGATATATCAAGTACTCCCGAAAAAATGCTACTCGCTGCAACTTACTACAGTGGAACAGTATTACATCCATAGACCAAAACATTACAGCTCCATACAGAAGATACACCATCACCTCAACGAGGATTCTACACCATAATCAAAAGAGAGTAGGTCCCAAAAATCCAAACCACTGTATTCACTATACCCCTCAGGAGCGACTGCATCATTCGTGCTTCAAGATGGCCGCCAGCGCAATAGCCACCCGAAGCAGCCATATTTCCTTGATTTTTTTACCACGGAAATATAGTTGTCTCGGGTGGCTATTGCGCTGGTAGTATGACGTCACAGGAATGAAAGAGTAGTAGAGGCCAGCGGGGAGGGAAGGGCGTAACTGTGATGAAGGGAATTTTAGGTAGGGGAAGATTATGGGAACATGGTATAAAAAAGTAGGTGCGATCAATGGTACGTGGTATGAAAAAACTAGCTTAAAACTCTAACCTAACGATGATCAGAGGAACGTGCGATCAGTGGTACGTGGTATTAAAAAGAAACTAGCTTAAAACTGTAACAACGATGATCAGAGGAACGTGCGATCAGTGGTACGTGGTATTAAAAAGGAAACTAGCTTAAAACTCTAACCTAAAGATGATCACAGAGGAACGTGCGATCAGTCGTACGTGGTATTAAAAAACTAGCTTAAAACTCTAACCTAAAGATGATCACAGAGGAACGTGCGATCAGTGGTACGTGGTATTAAAAAAACTAGTTTAAAACTCTAACCTAAAGATAATCACAGGAACGTGCGATCAGTGGTACGTGGTATTAAAAAAGAAACTAGTTTAAAACTCTAACCTAAAGATGATCACAGAGGAACGTGAAGCAGTGGTACGTAGTATTAAAAAAAACTAGCACCTGACCCCAGCAACTGTAGAAAAACAACCTGTTCGGAGCACCAGCACACGCTCTTCGACTCAGTAAAAACATGATTTAAGTGAGCCACTATTTTTGTACAAGATAGAACGCAAAAATACGAGATTTCTCCTGATTTGTCTTGAACCGACGCTACCACCTTCCCGCTCTAGCTACTGCTTCCCCGCTGTTATTGCTACTGGTAAACAGAATGCGTGGTGCATTGTCATACATGATCTGTGATTGCGGATGTTTCACTTGTATTTTGGGTGTATCATGGAAAAGGCGGAGACATGGGAAAACGGAAAACGGAAAACCTGAAGTATGGACGGCAGCGACACTGGTGTTGGTAAGGGAAAAATTGGAGCACGAATGGTGCAGCGTAACCCAAATTTTAGTGGCCGTTGTATATTGAATTTTAACTCACAGCAATGTAACATGAGATCTCATCAACAAGCATTGTCAGTTGTACATACAAGTATTACCGTTTTAAAAAAGTTCAGCCTGAAGATGGCTCCAGATGGGCATGTAGCTGAGAGATATGATTGAAAATACATTTTAATAATTGCCTAATTGAAAGTGCTGCACAGACATCAACGCGATAGCTGAATTCGTCCCAAACGCGTCCGAGAGTGTCTTCTGTCACAGCATTTACTGCAGCCGTGATTCTGTTTCTGAGCTCATCCAAGTCAGCGGGTAATGGTGGAACATAAACACGTTCTTTTACATATCCCCATAAGAAGTCACATGGTGTCATGCCTGGGGATCTTGGGGGCAAAGAGTGTAGTGCCAAATCTTTGGGTCCCGTGCGTCCAATCCAATGTTGAGGCAATGTTTCATTTAGAAACCGACGAACTTGGTTGTGCCAATGTGGTGGTGCTCCGTCTTGCTGAAAAATGAAATTCTCAGAGTCTTCATTCAGTTGTGGGAATAGCCAATCCTGCAGCATTTCAAGATAGGAATTTCCCGTAACAGTGTTTCCTTCAAAAAAGAAAGGGCCATAAATCTTTCTAACAGAAACCGCGCTAGAAACGTTAATTTTCGGTGAATCACGCTCATGCTGAACAATTTCATGTAGATTCTTAAGTCCCCATATGCGAACATTGTGGCGCGAAACTTTACCGCTTAGATGAAACGTTGCTTTATCATTAAAAATCAACCGCGGTAAGCTGTCGTCCTCCATGCCCTCTAAGAGCATATCACAAAAATCTGCTCGTTTTCTTCTCTCACCTACACGAAGAGCTTGCACCAGTTGCAATCTGTATGGCTTCATAAGCAAACGTCTTCTTAACACACACCAAAGTCACGTGAGGGGTGGTAAGTTCTCGGCTAGCACGACAAGTGGACTTGGGCGGGCTTCGCTGATATGCCTCTTGAACTCGGTGCACATTTTCCTCTGAAGTGCGTGGTCGCCCTGGACTCTTCCCTTACATAAACACCGTTTCTTGAAATTGTTTATACCAACGACGAATGTGTCTTTGTCAGTGGTGGATCAATCCCGTAACGTGGTCGAAACGCACGCTGCACCATAATCACGGACGAAGTCTTGCTAAATTCAAGGACTGAAAATGCTTTGTGTTGCTTCGATGCCATCTTCTCAATAACTAACGGTGGCGTTTGTTTGGGCGCTAGTAGTGGAATCTAGCAGCAATCATGAAATTCTAGGCCACGGCCGTTCACGTGGTACACGTTTAATTCATTTGGGATTTGTGGTTGCAGAAATATAAGGTTTTAAAATTGGGACATTCATTATGAAACACGGTGTGTTTTTATATATTTATATTAGGATTAAACTAGTATGGGTGCCAGGACACATGGGGATTGACTGGAACGAAATAGCTGATCAGTTAGCAAGACAAGGATCCCCACTCCTTATAAGACCTGAGCCTGCCCTGGGCATGTCTGCAAAGACTGCCAGGGGAGTGATCAGGGGTTGGATGATCAGGAAACACAAGGAGTAATGGCAGTTCATTCCTGGACAAGGGCCATCCGCTGATAGAGCTGGGGATTTACTCAACTGAGTAGAAACCAAATGAGAGTAACGACAGGACCGCTAACAGGACACTGTCATTTAAAATGACACCTAGTTAAATTTGGGCTGGTAGACAGTCCTGAGTGTAATAGATGCAAACAGGGGTCTGAAACGGTGTCACTTGATCTTGATGACTGTGAGGCACTGATTTATTAAGCTTTAATCACGTGGCCTATCATTTCCCGAAGTCTGGTGGCTTTGCTGATGTCTCCAGCAGCCCCGCACTTTGTTCAAAGTTCGGGGCTGCTGCATGCTTATGCGAGGGTTGCACAGAAGATGGGAAATGATCGACGTACAAGTTCGCTGCGGTGCCCGCTCTAATGTACTCTAGATTTTTAAAGAAATGTGTGGACTTCTTTACTAGAACGTAAATGAAACTCAGTATAAATATCTGGTGGTAGATAGAAAGACAGATATCTTAGAGATACAGTATGTAGAACAAGTTACAGTTGTTTACGTAGTGCTTGTGGTGGCAGAATAAAAAGCACAGGATTGCGCATATTTTCCAATTGTGTTAAAATTATGTACTTGAAATCGCCTTTAGAATGGTTCAAGTTATTTGTGATTGGTGCCCTGGATAATGCTGGGACGTTGCCTAGTAATGGACCACATCGTCCCTTCCAAATCTTTACCTACTCTCCGTTGAAGATGATCGTAACTCCTTCAACGCTGTTGAACCTGACACTATAGAGTTACTGGCTTATATTCATGTCTCTTTCCTCTTTACTTTCCTTGTGACTTTCGTTGTTCCTTTCCACCTACCGTTCTTGGTACAGTCGTTCCCCCTGAATTCTTGGCGTGAAGAATGATTATGAATTACGGTAATTTCTTTCAAGAATCCATAGTTCGGAGTTTCTGAACAGTACGGAAGTTTCTTGTGAATTGGCCGGAAATGCGGTTGATCGTCTGCCCGAAAGGCTGGGCGTTTGGCGACAGGGGTAAAGCTGCTTTGTTAGCAGCCAGATCTCCACTCTGCGACGTAATGTGAACACATCAGTTGCAAAGGAGATCCGTGGTGCTGAATAGCATTATGTGGGGGGTCATAACAAAGGAACAGTTGCATTTTGTAGACGTATGTTGCTTTCTTCCTTTTGTGAAAAGATGCTTTGCGCATGGTCATGTTCAACATTAAAACAACAAATTAGATGTTTGGAGAGCATAACACATCTGGCGCCTTTTCTGTGTTGTATTCCTCAGATTTTAAATTAGTGGCTATTTGAAAGAAACACTGAACGTGACATTCTTTGAACTGTGCTTTTCCACCTTTTGCGGAACTCACAGTAAGTTTTCTATGTGTCTTAGCAGCAGATATGCAGTTGATCGCGGCATCTCGTTAACGGCGAGATATAATTTTTCTCGTTCTCTATTCACGTGGTGCGTACCGTTCTGCTGAATTTACAAGGCATGAGGTCACCGTTTGTGGGGTCGCGTTTCTGGGGGGTTGTATACCAAAGTTTCGAGACAAAGTAGTGGTCCCTTCTTCAAATATATTTATTTTGGACTTCTCGAATATTGAAGATGACACCAATATGTTGTCTCGAAGCGTCGGGTACCAATCATCTATTGCCGCGGCGTCACATACCAGGAGAGCGGTGACGTCGTCTACACCGCTGCGGAAGCCTAGAAATCACTGTGGGATACAGTGGGACAGTTCTCAGTATTGATCCCAGTATAACACATAACTTTATTGGTCTGGTAGTCGTACACTTTTCGTCGTAGGAATTACGGCTTAACTACCGTGGTTTAGTTTGTATATATTACTGGGTCTCCCCAGTGACTATGGTTGCAGTGAGGAGCTGGACTGCCGTGAGGTGAAGAGGCGTCAGGTCAGCAGCTAGGTGTGTAGCAAGGAGGTACCTGGCTGGATAGCCGGCACACGGTGCGCTGCTTGTGGGTGTCTGTGATATTGGTGTCGAACGACACTCCCTTCGGAGCGTCACCGACAATATCACTCCCTTTGGTGTCGCAGACAAACGTCTCCTGTTGTGGTACAAACGACAATTATTCCTCTCCGTACCGGGCCGGCAATGCTCCCGTGATGTGGCAGTTCCGGTAATGCTCTCTTGAGGTGGCAGGCCCGGCTGTTTCTTCTTGATGTGAGGAGAACAACTATTTCCTTCTTGATGCTGGCTATATTGTTTTGTCTTCTTGTAGCGGCCGACGAGTGAATGATTCTGCGGCCAAGCCAAGACAAAGTGTTAACTAGGACGGAGACTTGCGCGAAGCGCAAGTCGACGTCCCCCTGTCTTTTAGCCATTCCTGCGTTTGACCGCATCGCTGGCCTCTATAACAGACACCTAACTCTAACAGGGGAATACGCTAACGCTAACGATTTTGAAGTCAGGCTTGACTATTTTTGCCAAAGACTATTGCCTATGTGGGGTAAACTAAGGGGGTAAACTTTGGTTGGTTGGATGTCTGGGTTCCGAGCTCAGACTGGCTCCGTCGCAAAAACGAATTTGTCAGGCGCTTAGGTGAAGCCGCCGCGCCTGGGGAAGGGAGTGCGGGCGTTGCCCCGACTTAACATCGTGTACCCTGGCATTTGCCTTACAATTGAGGAATATCAGAAAACCTGTCAGGGTAGCCGAAAGGTGCTCGGCTGATCAGCGCCGAACGCGATTCGTTTGATCGAATTGGCAATCGCGGGCAATGGCCTCGACGGGCCTGCTGGCTCCTACCGCCCTTGGCGTACGCCTAAGGCGACGGGGTCTTCCCTCGGTCAGCGTAGGTATCTGCCGAGTTGCCATACAAGGGGGTTTCCACGTCAGCTAACATTGAGTCGAACCTCGCAGTCAGGGCTCTGATGTGGTCGTCAAACAGCGGAACACACAGGTCCTCGTGTATCTGCCTGTTACGTACCAGGGGGCACCAGTAGCAAGGCGGAGACACTTGGATTGCAACACCTGTGACCTCCGGACATGGGAGCGGGCAGCGGACCTCCAAGCGGGGCACGCATAATCCATCATGGGGCGGATGAGCTGCTTATATAGCAGGACTCCGCTCCTGACGGAGAAATCAGTCTTCCTATTCAGGAGGGGACCCAGTATACCCATCCTTTGCGCAGTCCTCTTCCTCACCTGATCGATGTGAGGCGACCAGGTGAGTCGTGTATGTAGGGTTACCCCCAGATAACGAGTTCTGTCGACCCATTCGATTGGTTCCCCGAAGTGTTACTGGTCGGAATTGAATGAAGCGCCGTCCAGCACGCGCGAATATCGCGGTGCTCTTGGAAACATGAATGGCGATTGTCAATTCTCTCAACCACCGTTGAAAGTCGTTGAGGTATGACTCCAGGTAGCTGACGAGCAGCGTCGGCTTGCGGGACGTGGCAATGATGGCCGTGTATTCCGCGTAGAGAGCTAACTCGACGTGATGCGTGAGGGCATGTCGTTTACATACAGACTGAAGAGGACAGGGTAGATCAATCCACCCTGAGCCACCCCAGCCTTCATGCCACGACGAGATGACGTGACCGTCTGGAAGGACGCTTCGAAATTCCGGTCCCGGAGGTGTGATGAGATAGTATGGACTATGTAGGACGGGAAGTTGTGGAGTGTTAGCTTGTAAAGAAGCCTATCGATCCAGACGGTATCGAAGGCTTTGGCGACGTCGAGGAAAACTGCGCCTGTTAACCTCATTTCACCGATGTTCCTGGTTATTCCTTAAACGAGGCGGGCCAGCTGCAAAGACCTGCTATGCCTGAGTCTGAACCCAAACTGCTCGTCTCGCATTAGACATCGTTCGCTTACTTTATGTAAGGTCCTAGCTACTAGGATCTTTTCGAATAGCTTATCAATCGAGTCCAACAGGCTAATGGGTCGATAGGATGATGGTAGTGCCGTATCCTTTTCCGGTTTATGGATAGAGGTCACCCGAGCATGCTTCCACGAGGAAGGGAAGCGATGGGTGAGAATTGCATTGAGGATCCTGACCAGGAGGGATACTGCTCGCTGGGGAAGATGCTTCAAGGCTCTGTTCGGCGTGTCGTTTGGGCCGGGAGCCTTGCCGACCTTGAGACCCTGATGGTTTCGTGAACCTCGTTAGGGTTGGTTAACGTGGCTTCGCTGGCAGGCGTCTGAAAGTACGACCTCAGCGCCACGTCAATCATCTCAATAACTGCCGGGACCGAATGGTCGGCGACCGGATGAAACTGAGTCTGCAGAGTGCCAGCAAGATCTTTGGCTTTTTCAGAGTCTGAGAGAGCGATTCCCCGGGGTGTCCAGGGGGAGACGGAGTAGGAACTCTAATCACCCGCTTGGCCATCCTCCATAGCTACTGGTCTTCGGGATCGAGGGATTCGAGTGTGGCACTCCACCGGTCGTTCCTCCACTCGTTGAGCCGGCGCGTCACTGATCTCTGCAAGCGGGTGACTTCGGCTCTCAGAGTGGGGTCCCTACTGACCTGCCACTGCTTCCGCAGCCGATCCTTTAGGCGAATTTCGTCGTGAATGCCAGCCGGTATCGGAGGCCGTGGGTCGGCACGCGGGCGACGTTTCGGAGTAGATGCCGCCAGAGCCTTCAGGACGGCGCCGGAGAATTTCTCAACGCACGTGTCGAATGCCATCCCGTCGTGTAATTCCGGATCGAACGGAATTTGATCTTCCAAGTGAGTTTGGAAGTTGGCCCAGTCAGTGCGCCTGAAATCAGGGTGATCCGGTGGGTGCTGGAAGGATGAGCGACACGTAGTGTCAATGAGTACCGGGAGTTGGACTGAGCTTAGCGCAGAGCACGAAGTCAGATACACCAGGGATGTGAGGTTCTTGGTTATCACGATGTCCAAGATATCGAGAGTAGCCAAGGGGTTGTATGGGCTAGTGGTAGAGGTATCCGGTCCAAAGATGAGACAGGAGTTCCCGTCGGCATAATCACGCAGGAGTTTCCCCCGTGTTGTGTTTGGCGTTGAGTTCGCCGGCCATCAAGACCGGCATTCCCCGTCGCAACAGGCGGACAGGTCCGCATCGAACAGTGGGCAGGAAGGGGAGAGGTAAGCCGCAAGGATTTTCACCGGTTTGCCGGCCATTGTGACCTGGATGGCAGTAGCCTTGTAGTGGGTCAGTCTCGGAATGGGTACTTAGTGGTGGACTATACCACTGCGGATCAGGATGGCTGTACCGCCCTTTGCTGTCGGTGAGTCTGCGGTGGCGGACATAATTGGCAAGCCGGAATGCTTGACCATTGTTGAGGAATGTTTCACTTAAGAGACAAATAAAGACACCGTGCTGGTTGAGAAAATGCTCCAGTTCAAGCTTCCTGCCGCGCACTTCGTCCGCGTTCCAGCAGGCGAGGCGCAGGGGTTTAGCTCGCTACGTCGTCCTAGGGCGTGCTGTCATATTCGGCCACAAAGAGAACAACGGTCTTCAGGACAGCCCGAGGGCGGGCTGCCCCTACGGGGAGGGAGGAGATGGATGTGAGAAGCCGACGAGGCAGCTGCACACATACATGTGGGGGAATGTGATCGAGATCAGAAATTTCCTCGTGTGGGGAATTGAGCGTCGGTTTTGGACCACCAGGTTGGGGTAGTGGGTTTAGCGGCCGCGGTTTTGACACTCGCGGCTGTTTTCTTCTTAGACTTCCCAACAGCCAGCTTAGGGGCTGCTATGGTTTTGGGTTCAGACTTCTGAGTCCTGGCCGTCTTTCTGGTTGTGGTCACTTTAGGTTTCTCAGAAGCTTCCGTGACCGGCTGGGAAGGGGGGTTTGGAATAGAGGTTCAGTGGGGTAGTGGCCTTGACAACACGCCACCCTCGAACGTGACTCCACCCCTCGCCCAGGTCCATCTGCTCGGCAGAGGGCCCGGCCCGCTGTTCTTTCGGAGCGGTAAGTTGGGCTGTGGCGGCGCTCTTTCGGCCACGGTCGGGCGCCTGCTTTGCAAGTGCGGCCTTCGCCTGTTTCCACTTCACACTGCCCCGGTAGTTCGCCGTGTGGGTTTCCCCGCATCCACAGCACTGGGGCTGTTCCCGCGGGGTAGAGCAACCACCTGAGAGGTGGGAGCGCCACACGCGACGCACCGGGGTGCGTAAGCGCAGTTCCGCTGCGTGTGTCCAAAGCGCTGGCAGCGCTTGCATTGCAGTGGGCCTTTCGGGACAACGTACGATTCCACCGACACTCGGAAGCCCCAGAGTTCGGTGAGAGATCGTACTTTCGACACCTCAGGACCTCGCACCACTGATAGATTTAAGTGGGGGTGGGAGGACGTTCCTTGGCGGGGTCCTGGTCGCGACGGCCGGAACGCAGTTGTGTGACACCCTGGACACGAATGTTCAGGGATTCCAGCTCCTCCTGGACGACGCTCTCAGGCGTACCCCTACCCAGGTTCTTTACCAGAAGCCGCACACTTCGGTCCTCCGGGAGCGTGAAGGTGTGGAAAGTCACCCTCCCTCCCATCGAGGGACCGCAGTGCGTTGACAGCGGCTCGGAACCCCTCAGCTGTTGATTGGCCGACCATCAAATTCTCGCTCTTGATTTGGGCCGTCAGGCCGCCAGGGCAGGATTCCCGCAACCAGGCCAGGAAGGCTCGGGTGTCGCGAACACATGAAAAAAAAATGGGCGTCTTGTTAGGACGCTCTCCTGTCGGCAGGCAGGTGTTGGCCACCTGGGCGTTGAGATTGGCGCCTTCTGGCATGTCGCTCAGAGGCCCGGACATGTCACTAGACGTGCGCCTATTGGCTGTCTCGGATGAGACAACGGGTTCGGACATGTCCGAATCCATGCCTGTATGCTTGATCGACCCACTTGGCTGACTTGGGGCGACGGGCCCGGCAAATGGAACCGCATACGTCACCCCGCCCTTGGGGGCCCTAGTTGCCGGCTGCGTAAAACATTTTGTTCGCCCGTGATTGAAGTAAACGCGGGCATAGGCGCCCACCCAGCGCCAGGAGCTGGCCGCGTATAATGATTCTGCGGTCTTAATTGCTCTTCTTTTATACAGATCTCTGCTGTTCTGATAGCTCTGTTATTGGTTAGTCGGTAGAATGAGTGGGCGTGGCTTGTTGACATAGGTCGGTTTGCTTGGGCCCCTTAAAAGGGCCGTATAATTAGAGGTAGAAAGAGATGGAGGGAGCGAGAGAGTGCTGCTGTGATGTAAGGCGTTTTGCTACCGCATGAGTATACGGAGCAGTGACCAAAAATAGACAGAGATAGAGGGCGCTAGAACGAGAGGGAGAGTTGCTCTGATGTGTAACGGTGAACTAGTTGAGGTCTAGTACGGTGCGTGAATCTGAGATCAGTGAGAGGTGGGTCTCACGGTGAAGAAAAGTGGAGAACCGAAAATACCATGATTGCTAAGCATCTGTTTGCAGTGTCAGTGTATGGATGGGTGTTCATATAGAGGAAGGAGAGTTATGATGCGAAACGGAGGACTGAATAGAAGAGATGATGATATGTGTGGGTTCCACACCACTATAAAACAAGTCGCAACAAAATACTAATGAAGTCGGCAGAACTAAACTCTTTCCTATTGCTAGTACTTTGTGTTTCGGTTGCTAGACAACTGTGTTCATATACACAGTGGTAATCGAGCTGCTGTGCCGCTTATACAGTATTATCTGCTGGATTCAAAATTTACATTCGATCTGTACAATTTTCAAATGCACCGTTAAAATATACGTACAAGTTTTTTTTTGCGCTGCGACCCAACGGGGGTCATGGCCTCCTGATTCTTGAGGTTTCTAGATCACACACAAAGGCGAACCACAGTCGGTAGGACTCCTCCGGACGAGTGATCAGCTCGTCGCAGAGACCTCTACCTAACAACACGTAACACACAACAGGCGAACCTCCATGCCCCCGGTGGGATTCGAACCCACGATCTCAGCAGGCGAGTGGCCCTACGCCTTAGACTGCGCGGCTACTGGGACCGGGATACGTACAAGTACTGTTCCAATAATTGTCCTGCTGCTAGTCTATTCATTTGGCTGTCTGCAGCACTCACTCGTATTTCACCCTATATGCATAATTTCTCAGTGCACCGTATACATCGTATTAGCTGTTAGTTTTACACCATTTTGTCGTGGTTGACGAAAGCCTTCTTAGTGGTGTCAACTTTCTGTAATGTAAGAGGTCTTATCGAGTTTCTTTGGCACTTCTTATTTATTACAATCTTCGCATAAATACAGTGCAACAAAAAAGAAATTTTTATGAAATATAATTACGAATACTTGCGAGTAGATCAACAAAAATAAAAACAAAACGAATGCGTACTTATATGCGCGTTTTGCTGGGCCGCGCATGTAAACTTGAAGAAACTTATTGTTTTTTTGACATTCAGAGGACCGTTCATTGTGGTATATTCTTATAATAAAACCAACGAGATGCACGAATTTCTCACATTTATTTTTGGAATAGAACTCTACATGTTTCGGACAGGTTTTCTGTCCATTATCAGGAGTCCAGAACTGTATACACAGCAATAGTTATGTCATACAGATTTTGCTGACTGCTTGCTAGCATCAAATACATTAATATTTGGTTTGGACTTGTATTTTTATTTCTTATACCTGTGTCGGTTGGTATGTGTGGATAAACTTTTTCTTCAGCTTCAGGTCGTATGTGGGGAACCCAGTCTGATTTACGAAGATCAATCGCGACGAGATGTCATAAATGTTATAATACAGTGTCTTCTTGGTCTGCTTCAACCAGAACCAGAATATTTCGACGAACTTGGTAAAAATCCGAAATATAAAATTAAAACAATGCATCCTATGGCGGTGTCCTGTGTGGAGGGACGGGCATGGGGAGGCTGAGGCTAATTGTCGCTCTTCGCAGGTGCTTTGCGAACGAGCCTAATTACGGAAACCGGTTGAAGGTTTAGTGTACGAGTAGACCGAGTTTTTCTAATGACAGTTCCGAAAGATTCGACACGAAGTCTCAAGTTTCGCCTCTGAGTAAGGAGGACTGCACCACGCCGTATGTGAAGTTGAGTCGGTTTTGTCACAAGCAGCGAAGCGCGTCTGGAGAAATTGTAGTGTGCTTGTTTGATACGCTATGTGAAGTTAGTCAGTGACTTAATTGTGATATTCGTAATTTTAGAAGAAATCCCTGAAGTGCTGTGTTCGACCAGTCATGTCTACTGCTTTTTAAACACTTCCTTTTCATTGCAAGAGCTGGCTAAGCCTGTAAATACAAAATGCGCAAATTTGTATCTATTTTCATAAATTGCTCATATTCGTAACCGCTAATGTAACCACAAGGTTGTTTCATGTAACTTGCAGGATTTGCACCGTCACCAATTTACTAATTAATAAATTTATAAGTACGTGTTTTTATTTGGATCAGATTTAGTTTCTGATATATGCTATCTGAGCTGGCGTAGCTTATGTAGGCACGAATGGGACAATTATGGATTATTACGTGGTCAAGATATAGAAGGCAGCGTTTCTTTTCGTCATTTACTTGAGGGAGGGCAATAGCACAGAAAACATAAGCGGATGATTGAAAGCCGAATCGAACCCGCAGTCTCCTGAATACGAACGGAGGGTGCTAATAACCACGTCACCCTTGTAAGGCTAATTTGTTTCAAAGAATAGTTCCTGACAACTTTAAATCAACAGGACTCCCGTGAAAATTTATACGAATATACGAGTAATGTATTCATGGAATGTTTCACCTTTGTACTTTTTAGTCGATCATCAATAATAGGAAGGTGGTGAACACGCTAACTTCTGAGGTGGAGCTACACTAGTACTACTATTACTATATAAGCTTTAAGAGTAGACAGGTGTGTGTGAAATCAGCTGTGACAAAATATGGACCTTTTCGTAAGGAAATGTTGTGTAGAATGTAAAACAATGGCCAGACACATGTTTATTTATTGGTTAAATGGCGGTAACTACTGGACTGTGTGGAGCTTTTGAATTTTTGTGTGGAGAGATATGCGTATTGTACACAAAACATTTTCATGTTATCATTTACGACAGGGGCAGTTGTACAATCTTCGCGTTACTACGGCAATCTAAACATATTTTGTATCTATAATCGTGGAAATTAAGCACATAAACTAAAAGTTATTATTATTATTATTATTACACATTTCTTTCGGTCCTAGCAATATAAACCGAGGTGTGGGAAGCAAAGTAGACGTCTTGTTTGCTCCAAAAACGTTTTTGCTTTTGTCATCCATAGGCTTAGTCCCACCTGTTAAGGTGATCAAGTGCAGGGTGTTGAAATGGGCGGAAGATCTAGGTAAATGAGAAATGCGTACTGAATTGTAGCCCAAATACCTAAGAGGATAAACTACTTAGGAGACCCAGGGGAAAGTGGTTTTGGGGTGTGTGGAAATAGCTGAATGTAATGAGAAAGTTCGGGGCCTAGCTGAGCGACTGTCGACTTTTCAAGAAGGACCGTTGTGTATTGATTTAGGTGGTTACGTCGTTTCAGTCTGAACGTAGCCGGTACTGAAGCCACTGTCGCAGCATATATCTGTTTATTAACGTTCATGAATCCGTGCATCGTAATAATATTGTAATATACATCCAACAAGATGCAACGTTACACAGTTTATTTTTCTGGAAACTGCTCTATATGTTTCGAATGTTACTTTCACCCATCACCAAGAGCGTAAACAACTATATACAGCATCTGGTATTTGTCACACCGTTACTGCTATCTGCTGCTGTCGTGGAAGAGTTGGAACTGGTTTGTGCTGTGGGTGGTCGCCACCCACAGCACACTCAAACCAGTTCCAACTCTTTCACGATAGCAGCAGATAGCAGTAACGGTGTGACAAATACCAGATGCTGTAGATACAGTTGTTTGCGCTCCTGATGATAGGTGGGGATACCACCCGAAACATGTAGAGCAATTTCCAGAAAATAAACTTGTAACGTTGCATCTTGTTGGATGTATATTACTATAATACATTACAATACAACATATATCTGCATGTTGCTTCGAAAGATGTAATTTAATTCCATGGAAACTTCCCACACTGTTAATTTAACACAATGTTTTGTGAGTTTAGTGCCCCCTAATCCAATAATCTTCGTATTTATTTTGTGACATCTCTGCAGAATGCAAAAAATTGGCACTAAAATGTTTCCCACTAGTATCAGTTAATATGAAGGGTGTTTGTTTTCGAGGTTAGCTTGTATTTGTGCAGGTTCAGGGATCTCACCAGTGCGGAACGAGTAGGTACAATCAACCCGTAACAGAAGGTTTTGTGTACCAAATGACAGGTTCTGTTTTGTATTCATAGAATTCTTATTGCTATCGCCTTTAAAGTCGGCGGCACAAAACCAGCTGAGTGCTTCAGAACGGGGAGTCATGTTAGAGGAAAGAATTGTAGGCTTCTTCTGACGGCGGATTCAGTAATGCAAAGGTAACACCAGAAACATACACATGGAGAGTACGGAGATCTCGTAAGACTATTCACTTTCCCTTGTTATTGACTTACTCCATGGAGCAGTCCTTGAGAAGCTAACCGGTTCTCGGTTAGTCAAGAAATTCTTATTTTATGGAACCTAAAGTTTCATTACCGCATTCTCAAGTGCCCCGCCACCTGTCCCTATCCAGAGCAAGATTAATATTGTCTTTCCTTACGAAAGAAAATTCTGTCGAACAGCAATAATATGAAGGAGCGTAATTGGTAGACTCGTTTTGAAATGTGATAGAACATGTGCAGAAACCATATTTCGTCTTTCTGCGAAACGGACGAGTCCATTTAAATTGGCAGGGGCAGCAGTTCAGTCGACTACTGGTAGACGAGGTGTGCGCATCAGCGGTAGTAATGCTGGATACACCACGGTTCGAGGTAGCGTGTAGAGTACTGGCTACTCAGTCTATTCGCCAGTTCCCTTTTCACTTTCCCTCCCGTGCGTCAACTTGTACCATCACGTTTCAACTGGGCTCTACCACATGTACAGAAGCGTTAATAATGGAGGTAGTTAACAAGGAAACGTCATAGAAGCCAGCAAGGTACAAACAACAGCAAGGCTTCACATGATCTCAGCAACACATTCTCGTTTTATCACTTGCTTAGATTTAATTCCATCGAATGTCCAAAGCTTTTATAAATGCTAAACAGGTTATTATAGTGAATGAATCGGCCGTGGCCTGTTTTAGATTGCTGTTGGTGTGTTGGCCTACGGATACGAGAGAAAAACATAAGAATCTTGAAAAGGGTCTGTTTATGATGTGAGATTAGTAGTAAGCGTCCCCGTTGGGGACCGGAAGTGACGTCACACGTAAAAACCTAATCTTCCCCTCCTTTTCCTCCTCGCCCTCAGGCGGTAAACATTGCCCCTAACTTTAACTTATTATTTACAAACCTAACCCTCCCCACCCTTCTTTAGGCCTTCAGGCAATCACGTGATGTCAACAAAGATGGCGGACGGGTGAATGACTCCCTCTAAACCTAACTTTCAAACTTGTTATTTTGAAACATTATTGTCACGTGATGTAAACAGCCTTAGCCGATCACACAATGTAAACAAAAGATGGCGGAGGGGTGAATGACATTCCCTCTTAAACTAATTTTAACTTATCATTTACAAACCTAACCCTCTCCACCCTTCTTTAGGCCTTTAGGCGATCACGTGATGTCAACAAAGATGGCGGAGGGGTGAATGAACTTTCCGCTAAACCTAACTTTATCTTGTTATTATTTTGAAACGTTATTGTCACGTGATGTAAACACCTCCAGGCGATGCGATGTCAACAAAGATGGCGGAGAGGTGAATGACCTCTTAGTTTAACCTAACTTTAAACGTTATTATTTTGAAACGTTATTGTTCAATGATGTAAACACCCCCAGGCGATGGGATGTCAACAAAGATGGCGGAGTGAAAGACCTTTCAGTTCAACCTAACATTAAACTTTATTTTGAAACGTTGTCACGTGATGTAAACACCCCCAGGCGATGCGATGTCAACAAAGATGGCTGAGGGGTGAATGACCTTTCAATTTAACCTAACTTTAAACATTGTTATTATTTCAAAACCCTGTTATTGTCACGTGATGTTAAAAGCCGTAGGCGATGCGATGTAAGCAATGAAGTAGACAGTGTGACGCCGTACTTAACCTAACTTTGAATTTGTTATGGTAAACAAAGGCGCCATTTTGAAATTTTGGCAATATGGCGGACACGCGCGGTAAGTTTAAACTTTGTTAATATTTAGGATTTTGGCGCTACCACCATTTTGACTTTTTAGCAATACGGCGGACACGCGCGGTAATTTTAAAACTAACTTTAACATATTTTGAAACTTAACAGTGGCCTTTTTATGGTAGGGGGATATAAACAAACCCTCTAGTGAGCTTGTTACCACCGCCATTTTGAATTTGAAGTAGTATGTCGGATATGCATGCTATGTTTAAACCTAACTTGTTATTATTTTGGATTTTGGTACTACAGCCATTTTGAATGTTTGGTAATATGGTGGGCACGCGCGTTATTTAAACTTGACTGAAACATTTACTATTTGAATAGAACCGCCATTTTTACAATATGGTGGACTGGCGCGCCATTTAAACCTAAGTTTAACTTGTTATGTGAACAAGGAGGCCATCTTTAAGTATGGCGGACTAGTCCGCTAATTTTAATTTGTTACTAATCGCCATTTTAGCATACGGTTTAAACTTTATACGACACTGGAAAGAGGTGGCTAACGCGGTAAGATATCAGACTCATAATTGAAAGATTCTAGGTTCAAATTTTGCGGCTTTAATTATGTTTGTTTTAAGGAAACTATCCCAGGTAATTGGGGTAAATAAAGACAATTTTACATTTTAGAAAATATATACTTTAAATTTATTTTTGATTGTTTACTTACACAGATGAAGTTGCTGCGGTGTTTACTGTACACAAGTGGGGTTTTGCACTCACAGTTTTTGCTTATGGTACCTGCCTTGTAAACTCCATAACTTATTAACACAACGTGATTTCAAACCTGCAGGACCAGTTTTAACACAATTTACATTGGCACTGATTGTTCGTAGACCGATTGCGAGAACGTTTAGTACAAAACAGTACTCCGGCAGGAAGTATGTCTATTGGAGGATTTTCGTCACGGAAACTGATGTCCGCTTTAGAGTCTGCTAAGAGCCTAGGTGTATTTAAATCAAAAGCACATCAAATATGCACTCATGTCTAGATGTTAACGTGTTGTTTGTGATATACGTTAAACGTTTATTGATGCACACTTTCACCGAGCGCGCTGAGGATTGTTGTTGGCAGACTGTGTAAGCGGACGCCCGAGGGTAAGCAGGTTACAACATGCACACACACACTCAGAGACTGACGAGCTACATTACTTTACGAACCAAGCACTCACACATAACACCTGTAGTTTTAGCGTGATCTAAAACACATATTCCTTTTACATTAATGACGAAAATGCACTCAGAACTCCATTTAGTATTTTTTTCCCAACAGCAGTCCGTTTCCTTCCAGTCCTGTAGGGTGATTCCACAATGAAAGCACGTAGAAAAATTAAGTTTACATGTAACAGAACCATTTACATTAGTTGGTTGTTGAGAAAATTATTATTTGTAATATCGCGGCTTTTAATTATAATGTAGCTCACCTGTATGAAAGAAACCAGCGCTACTTAAATCTTCAGGTTTTTGTTTAGAAGCGGTAGGCCAACTTGTAAAGGCTGCATTCGGGCGTGATATGAAGAATACGGGTACATAGGATCATTCCACAGAATGCTATTGTGCTGGCTGAATTTTATAACTGTAAAAGACAATAAATATTAACGTACTGTTATAATTATACATAG
>Ga0268261_10000767_pt1 | contig 20937 bp, 12 predicted proteins | sample TergutNc150P1_FD_190353 | JGI IMG/M metagenome (GOLD analysis project Ga0268261, IMG submission 190353) | Nasutitermes corniger P1 segment gut microbial community from laboratory colony in Florida, USA - Nc150 P1 (SPAdes) (version 2) | ecosystem: Host-associated > Arthropoda: Insects >...
ATATATATATATATATATATATATATATATATATATATATATATATATATATTTATATATATAGATTTGAATTTTTATGGTGTGTCACGCCTCATGTACAATAGGTACCGTGTCTCCTTCCCGGCATTAAAACGGCCGGGTCCTAGCACAGAACACCCACATTTTTCTAGCGATTGGTTTAACAATGGGTAGTTCTATATATCTATATTAATTCTGTGTCTGCTTGTCTTGTAATGGGCAGCTTTATTTTAATGTCATATCATTCTTTTCGATTTAATGAACATACGTCTCTCACCCAGGTAAATTTTCATCTCAGTTTTGTCCTTAAATATTTAATCACATTCAACCTGTTACGCATGAAACATTTATATTAATACTGCTCGCCCATCATGTAAGGTAATATAGGGGTATATTATATACGTGCAGATATAAGTCCAGAATTTTTGCAATTTCGCAATTCCTTCTTTTATTCTGCATTTGGCTAGCTGTCAAACATTTTCTTGCATAAGGGGAATTCAGGTATTGTGGTGAATATATAAAATACAAAATTTCAGGCACATAAACTTTCCACATAAATTGAAATGTCTCTAAAGGTATCTGTTGATATATAATGCCATTCATCCATAATTCTCTGATGTTTTATTATTATTCAAAACAAGGGAGTAAACACATAGGCCAAGCACACTGTTCACACTTTCATGAAATGTCCTTCTGTTTAGTGTATAGTGTTCATGTTGGACGGAATACACACGCACTACATTATTGTTTCTAATTTGAAGATGTGTGAGGTATCGATTTATGAAAGTACCCTCAGGAAGATCTCAGATCACTTCCTGGCAAACAAGGCTTTTTCACATTTTGCAGGATTTTCTTTTACTTCTGTAGTTTCTATTACATACGCTTGTAACATCCTTGATCCTGATGCCACCTGATTCCTAAGATCTTCATTCACAAATGTTAAGAACTTAAATTTTTTAGATCACCATCACATATTCACCAGTAATACTAGGAATGGTAGGTTGTTTGTTAAGCTTGATTTAATGAAATCAAGATTATTTCTGACACCAAAGTATTTTATGCCTCCCTAACTAGAAATAATTACGTCCCTAGTTACACAATTTAAAATTTAGTTCATATATTTGCGTCTAGCACTTAGGATATATAATAGTTAATATCATTTTTCTGCTTATTGTCAGAAATTGCACAAACTTGTTTGTTACGAAAATACAAAGGAATACTTATATTTTATATGACTAACGTGTAGGATACATATATAAAAAAGCTGGAAATCTTTGTTTTATTATTTCTGGCGAAGAAAAGCTTTTAAGTCCTAATGAGAAACAAATAATTATATACAGTGTCTAAAAATGCAAAATAATGTTCATAATGTTATAATTAACACGTTTGGAATTATCTAATAAATTTTTGAAAATAAACGGCCAGAGATCACAGAAAAGAATTCATAACTGAAAGAAGATCAAAGTTTCTAATCTTTCGGAAACTCTTTCATTCGCTACATGTCACTGTAAGAACAACAACAATAACAATAAACCATTCACTCTTACGTGTTGTGTCAGCTGGGTTCCAAACCAACATATCAGAAACACGTCACTAGCGAATAAAACATAAAGTACCACCGTTTGACTTATATTTACGTAGTCTCCCCAGTTCTGGAACAAAAATACTTTATTATAACAATATACAAAAGAAACAATAAAAACTTCTAAAAGCTTTCCAACAACAAAAGTTAAGTCAGTCAAATTAAATTAATCTGAATGCACACTTTATTTTTGTTCGGTTTTGAATTATATGGCACTGCGCATGTCCTAAGCGATGTCCCCCTGCAAATCCGTAATAATAATCGAGAAACTGCGAGCTGCCAGTCGTCCAGTTGTAGCGAACAAGACGTACTTTTTTGCCACTATTCGACAATATATTGGCAAATTTTTCCTTATATCACACAGTAGTGGAGATATTCCTCTGTTTGTGGGATATATTTAAATTCCGCCAACAAATAACAATATACTCAGCAAACATTTCTTGGAAAATATTTGAAACTACTTCCGGAATTGTTACATAAAATTTAACTGTCAGCGTGACGCCAAAATTAAAAGGCTTTAAAGTTTAGAAGAGTGGAATTTAGGGATCAAGAATTTGTTCAAGACTCACTTGCCTTCAGCTAATGCCAGGGGCGGCAGAATTTTCGTGTGAGCTGTTATATTTTAGGCAGTTTTACAAATCTGCGAAAAGTGATTATTAGCTTCATCATATTCACCCACATGGAACACCACCAAATTGGAAGCATTTTCATTAAATTTGTTATTTCAATATTTTCGAAAATATGTCGAGAATATTCAAGTTTCGTTCAAGTCTAACAAAAATAACGGGTGCGTTACATGAGTACCTAATCATATTTGAGATGATATCTCCTTCGGTTTTTCTTAATATAAAAAATGGTACAGAAAAATTTGTACAGAAAACAGAACACGCATTTTATATTCAAAAATTCTGCCTTTTATGAAGCAAAGTGGAAGAATATATTAGAGACCGACAGGTCACAAATGACAATATGCCACATGCACATGGCCACAAACTCGCATTCAGAATATGTAAAATGTATTCCTTTTCCACTGTAACATTGAATGCACGAACCCGTCTGAATGTTACATTACAGTACCTTGCCTGTCTTGTTATGAATGAAGTAACTCCTTCGAATAATTTGTCAATTCTTTCGAAGTCTCAAAGAGTCAAATTTAGTTAAAGTTTGGAATTTATGTTTTTATTAAAAAAGTTTGGACCAATTATTCTTTTGCAAGTAACAACACATCAGACACCAACCTGAATATTATGAAGATGATGTTCAACCGCCTGTTGTGTAATTTCTTCACTCCACAATAGACTGTTGTGTGTTTTTACATATCCCCTCTAACATGGCCTTGCTTCGCACTACAGTTGTCCCTTCTAAGTCAACATTTCCAAAAGAGACGAAATTCTAATTTATACTTATATTTTCCTAATTTCTTATTCGTTTCTTTCCCTTTATGTTACGTTGCATGGAGTTGTTGTGAGAGATACTTCAAATGCTGATGTTTATATATTAATCGATTTAATATCTGAATTGTAGGCACAGTTACTTAAAGTAATATAATCTCACTAAAAGAGTTATGGAGTTTTTCAAAACTTAATATTTTTTACACGTTTTCCCATGACATTTTCTACCCCACTGGCCGCGCAGTCTAAGAAGTGGGATTGCGGCTTCTGGTTTGGTGGGACTGTGGGTTGAATTTCGGCCAAAAGTATAGATATCTGTCTATTGTGAGTGTTGTGAGTGGTCAAGTAGAGATCTTTGAGTTGGGTTGATCAATGGTCCAGAGGGATCCTACTGATTTTCATGTGTTTGAGTGAGTACGGCTGCGCCTTAAAAATATTTCCTTGAAATTCCGAGCAACAAATCCATGTGACGTACTGTGATTGAAAACATTGCAGGGTTCCTTTTGGCAAGTGTATTTCAAAAATAATAATAAACATTTTATGGATAAAGGATGTAACACTCCTCACATGGAACTGGCCAAAGTAAATTTCACACATTTTCTGTGGTAAGAAAGAGTGAAATAAATGAAAGTATAGGCTGTTGTGTGTCGTCCAAATATTCGATCTTCAAATAGGAACGTCTCATAATGTAAAATATCGGATCTTCTCTACTCTATTTATATTATATAGCATGAAAGTAATAACAGAAAAGGAATTTCAGTAACAAAAGTGCGTCTGTCAATGCTACACAATGCCATACTTAAAAGTCCTGACAGGAGGATGATAATATAGGGAGGCAGTAGCTTTACTAACAGTAGTATTTCAGTTGAGGACTGATTTGGGACGTTAGGACATGTAACGTCTTTTTTTTTAATTTTTCATCATTTATGGTAGATATAAAAACAAAAGTAATGTTATACTTAACACATGAAGGAAGAACTAACACCATGTCGAAAAGTACTGTATATATTGGGAAACTGAAAAGGCAAAAAGAAAGTAATAAGATTGCACTTACAAAAAAAATATTTAATTTGGAAGTACTGTTATATGGCAGCGGAGAGTTGGCATCGTGGATTCAAAACGTTAAACACACTACACGCCTCTTACTAACAGTTCGTAACTACCGAACAGTAGACGAAGCAACACCTACAAACAGCAGAAACATCTATACCTCATTATCAACAGCCACTCCTCAATTACAAGTAAGAACAACAAAAAGTGAAAGAATTACAATTAAGTCAACACTTAAGAAACATTAACTAAAATATATTAATTTTCATACGTAAGAAATCAAATCCCGAAAATAAATCCACAATATATACAGGACTTGCAAAACATCGACAAACCCTGTGTTTTATACTCATTTACTAAGTGACGATACTGTAGTAGAACTCAAGAAACTTTTAACAGTCATTAAAATATTTTAAAATTTTAACACTTTAAATTTGTCTTGAATAAAATCGTTTTGACAGAGAAAAATGTAATTTAGCAAACTGTAAAATTTATACTTTAATCCAAAACCTAATACAAAGATAAACCATTCCTTTTATGTGTTTATACTGTTGACTTGAAGATGAAACTGTAAGGTCGATGCATTTTTTTTTTAAATTAAAGGCATAAATGTTTACCAGTTGTAATGAATGCAATTATTCTCATGTAATTTGACACTAAAATCTTATTGATAGGAGCAATACGCAGTTGTCACAGACGTGCCTGAAGATAATAGATAGATGTTCTAATCTGAGGGTGCACGCAGCATGTGAGTTCACATCTACCGGACTACACAGCCTCACAATTCACAACATTGATATTTTTTATGATAAAAGTTCCAAGCTTTGTTATACTGTACCATAACTACAGAAAATGCAGCGAAGCACATTCCAACTAGTAAAATCAGAAAGTGGCCGCACAGAGAGACATTCAGTGCATCTTCCAGTTGCTGCATGAACCTGTGAGACAGAGGTGTATTGATATTACTGGAAGATATAGGTGAAGGGAATTGTCAACGTTTTAAAGTATTACTATTGTATACATTGGCTGTAGTTGTCAGAAATTGTTTTAAGAGAGACTGACTTTATTGCACTTTATTTGATAGAAGACGTTCCAAATACATTTTGGCAATTGCAGTCACGTCAATACATTACTCGCTGCAAATTAATTACGAACTTACTCCATTATTTCCTGGTGGAGTCGAATGCACGCATTAAGATTTCCTTGCAAGTTACACTTCCCAATTTTATGAACTTGCTTATTTTCCTGCACGTGATGAGGCGTGATATGTTGCTGTCTGATATCCAATATGGCCGCTTTCAACTTTTGGAACTGAGCACAGATCACGGCTATCAAAATGGTATTCAGACAGGGGAAACCGAAGACTAGACCCATTTGATGGAATGATGATAAAAACTGCAAAGACATTCATAGAAATAGCTGAGTTTTGTCATAAAATCAGGTCATTTAGGGATGATGATGAAACTAATTCCAGCCTAAACCAAGGCCACTGCATGAATGTTATATATGTACAAACTTTGGTGCCAAATTTCACATCGTGTTTCGTCGTACGGGATGAAAGTTTTCACCTAATAAATAACAGAAGTATTTAGTGACTGAATTTGCATTTAGAAGAATCTGCAATCTGAATTAAGTATATACTAATTATTTCCTTGTCTAAGTACTTTCAAAATACAGCTACATTCCATCTGTCCATTGGATATTGCGTGAAATGTGAATAAGTGCTATAAAGCAAGAAACAATATTTAACAAAAAAAAACAATGGGCTAATTTAATGAGAATTGAGGGTTTGTATTAAAGTTTATATTTAAGAAAGCATTGTTTTCAAAAATTCTATTGCTGGATACATCTATCAATCAGAGTTTTGGTTTTGTAAATTGACTTACTGCAAAATATGTTATTAATTTTCATTATAAATTTATATAAAAATATTACACTCCTATGTCGGACGAAAAGAAAGCAGGACATAATTTGTCACACTCCAAATATATTAATCCCCCACAATGCTCTGGTAGGTAAAAATATTTTTCATAACACTAAAGGAAATAATATACATTGGGTAAATTTGCTACAAAACAAATTATATAGCTTTGTTAACGAGCGCCACTGTGCGTCTTCATGTTTTAACTTTCTTACTTTGGTAGCAGTTTGGCAGAAAGATCATGTGATGTCGGATATGAAACTGGATGTACAAATGGAGGGGGGATTTAATATTTGGGAGAGACTTATAAAGGTGCCCTGAAACATGTGACAAATCAGTGTTATATTTTTTTGGTAAAAAATATTTTAAACGTTTCGCAGTGTCTTGATTTAATATATGAAAAATTTTTTTTACATCTGTCTGAGTCACCATTGATAGCGGCTCTTGAACACGATATCAGCAAATAAAACTGCCGTTAAACCCACCAGTTTGTGCAACGGTAGTTCTATGCACTTGTATTCAGCAGATGCCAGTCCTAATACCGGCTGTACCAGGGATTTTCTTTGTGTCCTTCTGTGTTTCAAATAATATTTCTTCGATAGGACGACGATTAGTCGGGTAGAGCTTCATAGCAAATTCTTTCCAGGTTCTAATAAGTCAGACGGTTAATTTAAGAATAATAGAGAACTGTTTGATAGTACTTTTATTTTATTTTTTAACATTAAAGAATTTTACCTGTGAGATGTTAACCAGTTCATAGAACGGTGAAACAGTCCAGTCGAATGGATACCACGCAATGACTAACGTTTCGTGACTTTTCACGACGCGTATTGTTGAATGGACACAATGAAAGGCTAAAGTCACAGCAGTTACACGAGTAGTGTACATCTGAATGAGCGGAATCCATCCTGCTGCTGTTAAGTGTCCGGTGTCAGGGTCTCTGGTCGGCATATCTTCCCACGTGAAGCTGTCTGTTAGGTCCATCACACGTTCAATACTGCTTTTTCGAAATCTGACAAAATTAAACCACATCAGTATATAATGTTTGTGAAACATAAACTTGTTGTAAGAAAAAAGATTTGGATGTTATTTTTATGTATTAATAATAAACAAAAACAAACGCCGTCTAACAGAACTCTTTAATTCATATTTTTATATGTTGTCTACGTTGTTTCAGGCTTCTGGGACCGTCAACAGGTTGTGTATAACACTTTTTAATATAAAAATGGAACTTTAACACAACTGTAGTTTTCTCGTAAGATTTGATAATTAAATACGATATATTATAATTTCTTCAATTCCTATTATTACCTTCAAACTAACTATTCATATAAATTAAAAAGGGCTATTTACTAAAATAAACTTTTATCAATAATTGGAGTCCAATTGTGTGTATCGGTCTTCGTTTTGTTAAATGTTCTGTCGTTCGAAGTTGAGGCATGAGGATTATGTGTTTCCTGCCGTTACTTTTATTTTCTCTGTATCCTCTAACGTATTTCATGTTTATTGTTGCTAACAGCATTTGGAACTCTAGTCACTGTAAATTGTAATTTGTACTTGAAGTTCCATCTAATTATAAATTCCAAAAACGAAACATACTCTTTTAACAAAAAATACATAAATATATTATTTCTATGTGCATTACATCCGACTAACTTAAAAACGAAATAATTTAACAATCTAAAAACCTAGAAGACAACAAAAACCATACGTGATTTGATTGAAAATATTCATGAACTTACATTCAAAAATCTTTCAATAATACTGAATATTTTTTAAAATGAAATATTTCAGGTATCTATTGCAACAGTTCCAGAAGTTATATCCACAATGAACAGACACTTTATATTAGATGCAAAAAAAAACGAAGGAGTACATGTATTTTTCACCATTGTTAAATTTGCTTCACAAAAACTTAAAAAAAATTACAAGACAGATACAAATAATTCTATCCCTTATATTGAAAATTTTCAGTTTATTAAATGATAATTTTATTCAAACATTGTACTAAAATTGATGCTGTATTTAATATAAAAATACCTGTGATGTTACATATGTCATGCAAAGTGTTGTGACTTACCTGCAGGAAAAATCAATCCAAACAACAGCAATGATTCCAGTTAAGGAACGAATATTTAACATGACGTGGCACAAATCGTCCCTGTATATGTACACATCGACTAACAATCCTAGAAACATACAGCAAGTACAGATATACACTGTTATCATATAGATGACGTAAGCAATCGACATTTTCTTCATCTTAAACGGAATTCCCGCTAATCTAATTAAGAATATAATCCAACTGAAACGAATCTCCGAAAGTCCCTTTACTTTTATTTCTTCTCTCTCCATGCAAAAACCTGCCCGAAACAAATTTATTTAAAAGATTACATGTTGCTCAATACTGTAGGCAGTCCGCGATCACTTAGTGTTGGTCATGTTCACAGCGCTATTATGAGCGTCGGACAGTCAGAACTGTACGGACTACACTGGGCGCTTGAAGCCATTGTTATAAACTTCCCTGACCCAAAATAATCAATAACGTTTTAAACTGCATTATTAATGGGGCATGGAAATTAGTAGGTCAGAATTGTTAATTTGGTAACTTCTAGATAAATGGAGATATCTAGGTCACCTGTAAGTTTCAACATTCGTATTCTGAGAAATTCGTAGTAGGGACGTGAATTGTTTATTGCTGTCACTGGATAACTCACAATGTAGCAAAATTTAATTACTTAAGGAACAGATGTACCATTTTCATCTAGTTCGTTCCAGTCATTTCAGTATCGGAACAATACTTAAGTTAGTGCTTTTATATTTGGAATTTTCAGCAATCAATTCATTTATTTTAATTTAACTTGAAATTGCCGCCATATTTACTGTTGTAACCGAAGACGAAGTTTCTTTCTGACTCTGTGTGCAGTTATAAAGCTCTTCATTAAATGTGTTGCAGATTGGAGAGCATGGCGTAATGCTTGGAAAGGAAATTAGGATTTTTCTTTATGTAGGCACATTTAATTACCCTGAATATTCTCTCTTTCTTCTACCTCTTTTATTCGAGGTGTTGTTCTTTTGTAGTGTGCTTAAAATCCGTTTCCTACTTCTGTAAACGAGATGCAAAAAAAATGAATATTTATATCAACGCCCTCTGCATGTTTTCATACCTTTATTCTTAGACAACAAGAAAATTTTACTTCGTTAAAAGTTTAATCTCCGACTTTGTTTCGGTAGTTATAGTGTTCGGTGATTTTTTGGGAACTAGCAAAGTCCAAATTCTTGCTTGAAATTATCCGGTTCAAGTGTGGACAGTCTTATTTGGAACGTCTATGCTGGAATCTGCCGTGTCTTTCGCTATCTTAAACACAGAATTTTATCTACGAAATTGGCTTTAAAATGTTTTTATTTGTACCATTCCCAGTGGTCACGTGGTCTAAGTTGCAAATCCACAACCGCTCGCTTGCTGGTTTTGCGGTTTCTATTCCCGCAAGGGCAAGTACGTCTGTCTGTTGGTTGTTGTTTGTTGTCAGTTAGAGGCCTCTGCTTCGGGCTATTCACTCTTCCAGAAGAGTTCTACTTATTTTGGTGCGTCTGAATGTGACAGTGAGACCTCTTAATGAGAAGACTCCGGCTCACTAGGGGTTGTTGCTCCGTGGGGAAAAAAATCTTTGAATTGTTAGCAAATGTTTTCTTCTGTTTTAAAAGGAATAAATAACAAAAGTTTGGAATTAAAATTATTAATTTAAACTGAAGTCTCGTGACATAGTTATTTCTCTAGTCTAGAAGTTGTACAGTGGAATTGTATTGATTGATGACATTGTTGGAGAAAATTCGTCAAATTGAAATTCAAGGTGTCTCTCGCAAATATTCCTGCTTATATTATTTAAATGGTCACACTGGAAATTATTTTCATTAAAACGTATTTTTTGAAATATTTCTAATAAATCATCTAAACATATAAATGTTTGATTTCATTATGATATGATACATTTAACTGCAATTTGTTAGCCACCCAGTGTAGTAGAGTACAGTACAGTACACATACACACACAAACAATAGAGAGAACGACATAAAACCAACAATACATAGAACAACACAAAAATGAGGAAGAGTGCGGGCCGTGCCCCTTCTTTGCCTGTTTTACCCTGCCATTTGCTTTACAACTGAGGAAAAAGCATGGAAAATCATCAGTCAGGGTTATGTTATATCATATTCAAAACTGACATGCGTTCCAGTCCTTTTCCTAAGTTTGCAGACTGTATATTTTTCCATTCTGTATTTAATAATACACAATCTTATTAAGTAACGTCCGTTTCAGACATATTCCATCTTCCGGGTGGTTACGGAGTTATTATCTTAAGAAAGTGACGAAATCTATCATTTTAGAATAAAATATTTTGTTTTTAATATAGGAGTGAATAGATTTATGTCTTTTAGCACACAACTGCTATTATTAATCGTAATAAATTATGAATAAAATTATTAGCTTAATAATGTGTCGGTTGGTATAAGGATTTTTCGAAATTTAAAGTGATAATATACACATAATTGTACTATTAGTGTTATTTTTATTACTTATGTTGGAATTTGTATGATCAGCTATAAGAATTTCGAGTGTGGCGTTGTGTCTGTATTTGAAGACTAAGCAGTTGCATACTTTTTTGCTGAAACTGTTCTGAATATAATGTAATTTTTAATAGTGATTTTTTGTCATTTTGTTACGTGTTGAAGATATTTGGTGTTAAGGTGTACCTCTGGGTGTTCTGCAGTTTACTAGTAGTAAATTGTGTTTTCTCTAGGACCATGTTCTCTTGAACACACCGAATGGCCACAAATTATGTGAAGACATTATAAGCGCCATTACAGCGAGTATCGCCAGGCGTTTCTGCTGTGAACGTAGCGCAACTGAATACTACAGAGATGGAATAGAGTTTTAGTTTTAGCAATCTTCTTTCGGTTGGTTTCATAACAGAGAGTGACACTGTCGTTTGGTGACTTTTAAAACGTACTGTGTTTCAATTGCATCTATTTCGTAACAACGCTGTAACGCACTGGAAGCTGTTTTATCTGGACCAGAAATTGGCTGCCTGGAATTGACGTGCTCTTTGTGTGATTCTTCTAAAGTATTTTTAAATTTTTTATTTCAAACTGCCTTCTTGTTCTAAACGTTGTATTCCTTCTTTTGGGTGATTCTACAGAGTCTGGATTTTATATAACGTTTCGGAACAATCTGTCTATGTAAACACATGCTTACACGTCCTATGAAGATGCAACAGAGTGTTTACAGAAAATGTGATTGCCCTTGCCGCAATTGGTCAGTCGCCACGGAAAAAAGGAGGAAGAATTAGGAGTACCATTATGAGATCTCTAAACAAGCCAGGCTGTTGAATGTGAACACTTGTTTTGTTCAACACCGCACCTCAGTTTAACCATAACCTGCTTATCCAGTCTCCTCACATCAGCCGATATTCTGTCCGTTCCTCCACGTCCGTTATGTTCTACAATCCATTATAATCAATATTATGTGAACCTGTCATATTTGAAGCTAACCAGTAAAACAGTAGGTCACTGTCACACTGAAATAGAACACAGAAACTTGTATAACGAGCCAAACTTTCTGTAACCGAGAGTGAACAAAACGTCGGACGCAAACCGTTGTTGGTGAAGAATTACCGTTTAATTTCAATTTCACAATTTGACATACCTTTATAATACCTCTACTTCAATGACCCAAGAAGTTTTGTACTGAACACAAAACCTTGTATGTAGTGCCCTTATACACAGTCTACCCAACGCAGTTTTAATTCTTTGACAGACTGTATTTCTTCCCTTAGACCTTACCGTCATCTCTTAGCCGTAGACGGAATGTCTTATGATTCAGACTCACTGCTTCTAGTCGGGCTTTTCTGAATTCGTATGCAGGAAAATTACTGTTAGCGGAAAGAGAACACCTTTTGCTGACACGTAAACATTCAATAGAAAAGAAAAATGTCTAGCATCGAAACCAATAACAAAATAGCTATCAGTTACCATCAACACAACTATTTATTACGTTACATAGCTGCACGCCTCGTCCAATAAGTGGTATTCCTCAGACTATTAAATTCCATTCAAGAAAAATTAAAATTTCAAAATCAGTTACCCCAAGTCATATTGTGTTCACAGATTTTGATATTACGATATACAGGAGGATATAAAACGCTAAATATAATAAAATACGAGACATTTAATTTAACTGTAAAATATACCAAATTTTGAGGGGGTGCGGCGTGTTGAATTCTATTCGGAAAATGTTTAACTCTGCTTATTGCTTTTTGTATCATTAGAATAAGGCGTGTTTAGTGCGTGGATAGATAATAATAATAATAATAATAATAATAATAATAATAATAATAATAATAATAATAATAATAATAATAATAATAATAATAATAATAATATAAAGATGAACCGAAATGTTGAATGTAAAAGTGTCAGTCCACTTTTCCTTAATCATATAGTCTGCTAAATTTGAACAGCGTTCTGTTATGCATTCCAGCGCCCCAGTTCAATTTCCGCGTGCTTGTCGAGTTACTTTGATCTATCAATTTTTTTTCTCTTCCGCAGTTCAGTTGCCTCTTAAGTCAGTAAGCCAGCTGGTCGTGTTTAAAGACAAGAAATACAGCAGAAGCTCAAGTCTTGGATTGAAGGTGAAACACAAACCTTTGGTAAGGAACCAAATTTCATGTGACGAAGGAGTGAACAAATTTGTGATGACAGACTATCAGTTATACGGGACGATTTTTAATATCAGTTTCGTATTTTGACTCTCCAATTAAACTCTTTGGCAGCAAATGTTTAAAGAAAATAATACTCAAAATATAATTGGCTTGAAGGTCCTTATACTCGTACTTATCAGTTGAAATAGAAGCAATAGTTAGGAACTACTGAACTGTAACATAGTGTTCTATAATTAATTCCAAATTCTTTCTAGCCGTGTATTTTCCTGCTTAATTGTAGGATGTCTTTCTTACGCATCGAGTTGTCCTCACTCATTCGCTGTCATAATTTTCGCCATCATCATGAATGTTTCTATGATTTTGGCCTAGAAGCCTTTCCCAAAATATTGTTGATGTTCTTGTTTATCCCATATTTCTCTAAGTCGTCCTATGCCCCTTTACCACTTGGGCTGGTTTTGAAGCGCCATTTTTTAAGTCGATAGATGTCCACTTATTTAAGCTGATCAAAAGAGTCTTTCCGATAGGATTACAAATTATCTATTGTTGTTATACATTCACCCGTCTTAGAATATAAGAAGAACTTTGGCGGTCCAGTGTTTTACTATCCAAAAGTGGCCTTAAAAATCTCATTCTTATCAATTCGATTTCTTGTTTATCTCTTCGTTTTATGATACAGGGCTCGCTGCCACAAAGCAAAGTTGCCTTCCAAGTAATGTTTTGCAGTCTCAATTTTTTCTCGGTTATCACAAAATGTGCAAAATATTATTTGATCATGTCATTTTTTTCCTTCCAGTTTTATAGTGATGTTATTTCCTTCTCGAGAAATTAAAATTTCCAAGTAATTAGGATGAGAATCAAGTTTCGTGTGCATTCATTCAATTTCTAATCCCCCCGCCCTAATGCTTTAACAGAAGATCCTAGAACTTCAACTGTTAAAGTGTTTATTTTCAGATCATTCTTTGCAATTGTTGAATTCATTAGCTTAATTCTTAATTCGTCCTCATGTCTTGCTCTGAAATCTTGCACATCAAATTGTGTATAAAAGAAGGAAAATATCACACATTCAATGGCGTAGGAAAATCTGCTTGACACATAAAATAACCCGGTGTTTCCCAAGTAAGTACAGATATTACAAACGCTTCTAAACTAAAAAACTGCTGATTGTTTTCTATCTAGGTAACTACTTCTCGATAACTAAGGCTTCCTCAGAGATAACAGAATTCCACCACGTTTTGTGTAACCTAAATTTACATTACTGTGTTCCCAAGATCCAAGAAGATGTCAGTAAAAATGTCCCGGTGAGCCCAGTCCACAAACTACCGTCCTGTATCTAAAAGAACTATTTTCATACTTTCGTTCCATATAATCAACCCTTTCAGGCAGACTACAGTTTTCAAGTTTTTCTATCAAGGCTCTATACACATTTTTCTCTTTCTACCGTATCCTATGAATGACAAAACAGTAAAGTTGATTACGATAATTTTAAGTTGCCTTCCCGTTTTCTGGAGTTGATTTCACAGGTGGCATCATAACATTCAGTATGTACTATTGTACATGGCCCATATGACGGTACTTTGTGTTGTAATCTTCGCAGCAGTTAGCCATTTGACTCGCAAAGCATTACAAGTGATTTGCTAGTCTGCGGATTGACTTCACCACAGGCTTCTCTGTACGTGCGTTGTGTGAAGATACAATCTTGAAATGGACGGAACTGGAGGGAGAGATCGTAGGTAATTTGGTGTTATTATTGTACATGTGCACAGGAAGACAGTGCAGTTACCATCCTATTTTACGATCAGGTTGAGTTTTGTGACATCCATACAGAGTGCAAGTCAAAAGCTTTCGTAGTGGGACAGTGTAACTATTGTAGGCTTACCCTAGTTACATGTCGACACTGATTGCTTCCAATAGCTCCGTTCTGAGTATTTACACAGGTAACAGCGCTTGAAACATTTTTTAAATACTTGTATTAGTCAGTCTGATCTGACGATTGGCTACTGCAAGGTACAAAATACACAACCGAGTTTTGGCAACTTTTGAACACGAATATCATTCAAATACCTGCGTTTTCCTCGTGACGTTATTAGGATATCCTCTTTCGTGCGCTCCTATTATAAACAATTATAATCAATATATTTGACATTCGAATATACAACTAGAATAGAAATAACCAACTTCTTATGATGAATAAGATTTTATAGTACATTTGGTTGGAAAAATTATTTCTCCATGGCTCTACGCAAAATCATAATACAAGCCAGTGTTGGTTTTTCTAAAAAAAAAAAACTTCCAATATTTGTGCTAACAAGCAATACGTACGAATCAGCTGGAAAGTAGTGCAATGCTTTTAATAAACAGGAACACAAATTGTTGCCTTCAGAAATAAGAACTTCAGTCTATAAGAAAAATACGGCGTACATTGTGGAACGGGAAAGTGAAAATTGAAAAGGATAGTTCCAAATGAGGTAAGTAAATAAACTGATAATGGGCGCGAAATATTGGTTGTCATGCATTAAGGACACAGAAATTCTGAAACTGGAAAATAGGACGCTCAAAAGTGTGAAATATTATCAAATATTACAGGGTATAACTTTCAAGTTACGGAGATTGCGACATGGAGCGAGAGGAATGTGACAAAAATAATATAAATATTTATTATTGGTTTATTTTGTGTGTATTATTCGTGTTTATTTATTGATATACCTGCATTAATCTGTATGTTTTAAACTGTTATTCCTTCGAAAGCGCTAGGGGTCAGTTATTTCGTTTCGCCAGGCTTCAACAAATAAGGTGACTGATGAGGACAAAGAAATAAAATTGATGTAATTCATTGGGATAACCATAAGGACCAGGTTTAGAGCTCTTTTGAACAGAGTTATGAGCACAACGGTTTGTTGAAGTGCGTGGAGTATCTTGTCTAACAAAGTGCTTGTTGTTGTGTGTTGCTGCACAATTGGATATTTTTTTTTGGAACAGAAAACAATTTCCTAAATATTGTAAAGAGTGATACTACATTCTTTGTGTAAGAAAGATGATAGAACTGACTGTAATAATTATTTATTCATTACGTTTTATCAACCACCAACACAAATCTATCCAATACTTTTCTCCCTAGTTTAAATGCACAAACAGCAGAGATATTTTTAATTAGAACCTGGATTTCGACGTAACCAGTGTAAAAGTGTTAGAGTGGTGAGTTTTATATACATTTAATACCATGTTTTACCTAACATCAGCGCAACATATTTCGGTTTAAGTACAAAATCTATCATCAAAACGAAATTACAATATAAAATAAACGTTCTAATTTAATTACATTATTTGGTTTTTCATGTCAGTATGTATAATTGATATCTCAACATTACATTATTTGTAATATAAAATATTCCAAATGCATTTAACTTTTTGGGCAGATACAGTTTCCAGGTAAAGTTGTAAAAAAACGTAGGTAAATATGAAAAGCTAAAAAGTTAAAATCTGTGTCTGTTATTTCCTTGTGAAATTTGAAATTCTGAAATATTTTTTTTTTACCTAAAGGATGATGTTCTGTAATATTCCGATAATGCGAATTATATTCCGAATTAGAGGTTTCCTGGACGTTAAGCAATTCCTTGCTTATTTTTATTTAATATTTCTTCATTATATTGCGGAAAGTAACATGAGTTGTTGAACCCATCGTTGGACTCTTGTTATGAAGGCCTCCTTTCATTAAATTTGTTAGAGTATTTTAGGAGATTTTCGATAAAAGAATCTCGAACAGCGTCATGTGCATAATAGCCGATCTAATTTGGGTGAACTGTTTTTACTTCTTTATTTTCCTTGCAATAAAATTAGGTATATATTTGAAGGGTTCCAGTTACATCATATTTTCAAAGAAAATTTACTTGTAAAATAAGAATCGTCATTCTTGAAATTGGAGGAAGAAAAATTTGTGGTTAATGCCAAAATTAGTTGAATTTGAATGAGAATCGTAATCCATATATTTTGCCAAAAATTTGCAATTAACTTAATAAAAAAAAATAACAGCTCAGATTTTTCAAAGATATAAAATATTAATAGTATGTTGTACGAATAAACGTAGGTTGTTTTGAAATGTTTAAAACGGTGGTTTTGGTTTATGAACAAAAAATCGTGATGCTCTAAAGAAAATAAGTACGTATTTAGCCATAAGATTAGAAAATAGAATCCGTATTTCGGATGGTTAATATTTAGGTTACCATAAAATATTTAAAAGTGAATTCAAATTTTCAGGAAGAAAAAACTCACGAGAGAAGGCTGAAGACTGGATAAAATCCTCATTGCTCAAAGAAAGCTACGATTGCCCAATAATTTCCGGTTACTCCACATTATGAAGAACTGTCATAATATGTATTATGACAATAAAGTCTCCTTGCGAAATAATGATATACTCAACTACCAAGAGGAACATATCAAGATAGAATTCTAGGAAATATTTTTCACATAAAAACCTTGCTTGTGCCCAAACATTTCTTGGGAGACGCTGTGCTGAGGCAGTGGGTGTAACAAATTGTATTCTTTTTTAATAATGCTTTCGATAAAGTTTAATACTATGAAACACCGAAAAGTACATATTTAAGGACATAATTATTAAAGGTCTCAAATGCTTCGCAGGCCCCACATCATAAGGGATTTGAATACAAATGACAGTACATCGAAACGTGTTGGAAGTTTAATAAACATGTTTTTAATTGTGTATTTTTTTATATTTTATTACATTATTTGTACTAGACGGTCATGATGGTTTCCAAACCTCTCGGGTTAATTTCGTATCTTTATATTATAATATTAGTCATGATTTTTACCTAATTTCGGATATTTAAATTACTATTATTATTACTATCAATAAATAATATTTGCCAATCCCGGTGGCCGCGCGGTATGAGGCATGGGTCTGCTTCAGCTCGCTTGCTAGGAAATGCGATTTCGAATACCGCAGGAGGCATTACTATTTTTGTGAATGTTGTGTGTCGTCAGCTAGAGGTCTCTGCGTCGGGCTGATCAAGCTTTGAGGGATCCTACCGAGTGTGGTGTGTCTCAAGTTGATCGTAATCCCTCAACAATGAGGTAGCACAGGCCCACTAGAAGTTCTTGTGCCATTGTCAAAGAATACAGATTTTTTTACCTACATTTATAGCGGTCACATTTGATACCAGAACAAATTTTCCCGCAGTCAGTTGGAACTCCTTGTTATCTGTAGCAATGATGAACATTAGACATCGCTGAAATGGAATAGGAATTTCCACCCACTCGCACCCGAATGCCGCGTCTCTCACACTCTCCGCCTGAAACATTTCACAATTAATGTTTTAGGTCTTTTCGAGCCGCCCTGTTTGGCATACTGGGACTTAAACGGATATTTGCCTTCCGTATAGCAGTAATTTTGTATCATAGCACGGCAGCATGGTACTGAATCATACTCTGAATTTTTTTTTATTTATTCCATGTATAAGGAGGTCTAAGAAACAGATTTTAACATATACGAGCATTTCTTGTATAAGACTGAATTTTAAGTTATTATGTACTGAGTTGGCTAAGTTTAGTGTCTGTGTGGGAGTGACCTTTGTGTGGTCATAAATAAAGTGTAAGTCATCAAGTTATCGGGCATGCAATACGGCTGAATTTTTATGTTATGTTTGATAAGTAAAAGTTCAAAATGTAGCAGAAAACGCTCTGCCACTAATCTTGATATCAGTGACTCCATTGCTAACACTTTGATTGTTTACAAAATTTATTGCTATGTTAAAATTTTACCCATTTAATTCAGGAACAAGGAACGTATTAATTTCCTGATAACTTGTCGTTGTGTCCAACTAGTCTGCTTGAATTGAAACCTCTCTCTGTATCATCCGTTTAGTGTTTCACAATGTGCAGCTGTCCGTCTGTAAATACAGATTGCTTGTATGAAATTGTAACTGTGTGTCAGACTGCCCAGACTATTTCATAATATCTTGCAATTTAATCCTTTTTGCTACCATGTTGGAGATAATGTGTATGTATATCGGTAATTGTAAAGAGAAGAGGTTTGGGTGTGTAGGTGTTGGTGGTGGGGGTAGTTGTGATGGTGGTGGTGGTGGTGGTGGTAGTTTTCGTTTGTGTTTGTGTGGGTTGGATGCAAGATAAACCATTGTCCACATGTCCAGCAAAGACAGTGCATTTACACGTACGTTGAAACTGCCCCTTTATGGAGGCCTGGACAGTTGGAATGCATCATACTGTTCTGATGTTAAACAGTTACATTCCGTTCAGCACTTTTCTTCACAGATCACATTTCTCCCCGTTTATTCATCGTAATAATCTAAGAGGAATATTTCCTTCCTGTCGCAATTAAAAAACAGAAAGAAATTTAGAGTCTGGTGTTTCGAGCAAAAAGCAGTACAAGACTTTGGAACAGACACATATTAAATAAAGATGGAGATTCAAGTTCAACCAATTAACAGAATGTTACACTCATTAAGAAAAAGGCTTCATGTTTCAGCTAAGAAAATCAAATTCTTACTTCCTTCATATTCTGTCCACTTCAACCTAAGCATTATTCCTGTGCATTCAACACTAAACAGGGTCACGTATCGTTGTACCTGTTAACATTCATTAACACTTCACACTCGGTGTGAGTTCTCTGGACGTGTGATCGTCTCTTTGCAGGGAGTTCTGCTTTGCAAAATATAATATGTACAAGAAAGAGATGTTCACATCCCCGGCGAAATTCGAAACCACAATTCCAATAAATGAGCAGTAAAAGGGTTCCGCAACTAAATATGTTGAGGCTTTATTGCAAGTATTAAAGAGAGATATATTTTAAAAATATTTACAAGGTTTTAGATCTCAAACATGTATAAATACAGTATGCTAAAAAAATAGATTATTATTTTGTAAATGTCAATAAGATATTTATAATGAAATACGTCCTAAGCAACTTGTTGTTCTTGGAAGGGAAATATATATATATATATATATATATATATATATATATATAATTAAATTATTATTAAATTAATTAAATTAAATAAATCATTAAATTATTTGGACGTGAGAGAAAGAATGTAATAATGAACCAGTAAAAAGGACAAAATGCAGAGCTTCATTATTTGTTACCTTCATTAACCCCAATCATACATATGTGCGTGTTTGTATATGTGTATAAATGCGGTTTTAATGGTCGCATTGCGATATATGGCCACAAGCATTTCTTTTGTTTGTTGTTTGTTATATTCTTACAGCGATCAATTTTCAGCCATCAGTTAGTGAGTAATATAAAATAATTTTAGTTTCACATACTTCTGAAATCTCAATGAGTGTTTTCATTCAAGTAAATATATTTTGTTCCACGAATGTCATTACAAATAAGGATAATTTATGACGGTGGATAAGGACAGCCATTACTCTCGTGTGTTACTTGTGGCATTTTTACGGTACATTGTGCACACAATACAATATTTTCAGTTTCTATTTACCATTGAAAGATTGCATAAGTTTTCGCTATATTTATTCCATCAAATGCACAGCATTGTAACTGCACATATGTGACGTAATTAACTTCCATTCTTTTCTTTGTTTATCACCTCCCTGAAGTTAGCCAGTGTAGGTCGAAACGTTTAGAAAGAGTATCACAAGTTTATGAATCTATTGTCTTTTATTGTTGTGCAGTTATTGGAGTAAAGTCGTAAAGCAATTTATTCACAGAACATGAATAATTTTAAATTTACTAAGTGTCTCTTGCCGCCAGCCTGTGTGCTATTTGATGGCTTAGAGTTACTTAATATAGCAATGTAGACTTAGAAATGAAACATGTTTCGAGATGGAAAGTGTTAGTCTACTTTAGAATACACGAGCAGGACTGAACGTGAATGTGATCCTGTTGCTTGTTTGGATAAGCAAGAGTAGAATTCATAAAACATCGAATGAATCGATGTAGCGTACTTCCCCAACTACTCGATATGGGGCATATATCTTACGTTATTCTTAATGTACGCAGTTTTATCATAGGATGACACATGTCCAAAAGAATTATTAATTTGTTCCGAGCGCCCAATGTACACACAAGAACAATTGAAATACAACGGTATCTGTATCTGTACATTTCACAGCGTATCCCAAGTGTACTGAGTAACTATCATTTCTACTGTTTGGTGGATGCCAGATAATTTTCTCTTTAAGCTTAATAAATAACACTTTCCTACGTCTAGAGTCGATATTTAGAAAATGTATAATTCTAAATAAAAAACCTTACTCGGCTT
>Ga0268261_10000768_pt1 | contig 20931 bp, 15 predicted proteins | sample TergutNc150P1_FD_190353 | JGI IMG/M metagenome (GOLD analysis project Ga0268261, IMG submission 190353) | Nasutitermes corniger P1 segment gut microbial community from laboratory colony in Florida, USA - Nc150 P1 (SPAdes) (version 2) | ecosystem: Host-associated > Arthropoda: Insects >...
AACACTCTGTTCCATCTTCATAGGCTACTACTTGTCTATGAAGATGGAACAGAGTGTTCCGAAACGTCGGCGTATAAAATTCAGACGCCGGGGAATTGCCCAGAAGAAAACAGACAACATACAGAACACGGCTAAAGTTTGAAATCAAGGAGACGGAGTGTGTTTACTGCGCGGTACGGACTGGGTCTTAATAAATAAAGAAGTGTATATATATATATATATATATATATATATATAATTCATGTTAATCTTCGTTTTCCAAACACTCATGCCATGGCCCACGCGGTCAGTCGCCGGCCTCTCACCACGGAGGCCCGGGTTCGATCCCACGTCAGTGCATTGAGATTTGTGTTGGGCACCGTGGCACTGGGACAGGTGCTTCTGCCAGCACTTCGGTTTCCCCTCTCAGTATAATTTCAACAACGCTTCTCACTTATCTTCGTCTGCATGTTGCTTTGACCAGGACAGACGAGCGAACCTTGGAAGCCTTCCACAAAGCAATGCTCTTTCGGAAACTTGAGAGCGGTGGATAGAAAAGTGCTTTCGCTCTGTTTTAGTCTTTACAGCCTGCTGCTGTTCAGTTGTGAGCTGGTGCGATAGCGTACTGTGTGTGTGTAGCCTACCGGCTGTACATGGTGCGTTGTGGAAATTGCTGTGTACAGTGCTGCACAGTGCTGTGTGCAGTGCTGCACAGTGCTGTGTACAGCTTCCTGCACACGACACAGCAATGCACGGCTCGGAACCTGATCCTTCTGGATCGAAAACGTTGATATCAGATATCAGCATACCTGCACGCGTTGTGAACAGTAGCTTATCAGCTGACTGTAACCAAGAATTGGTCAACATCGTACCAGCCGTAATATCCAAATAATATTCACCGCTGCTATATTATACATATTCACACATATATTTAACGGTGTGTATGTAAAATTGATCTATTAATGCTATATATTCCTCTGTACTGACGTCTCCTGAGGATGGCGATTTATCGCTGAAATGTATGTGGATAGCCCGTAATGTGATACAGTGTGTGTGTGTGTGTGTGTGTGTGTGTGTGCACATAACTGGCTGCGAGCACAGTGCACGGAGCGGATAGTGAGTTACAGTGTGTGGACAGCGCGAGTCGTAAGATGCAGTATTATCGTGGGATCATGGAGCAGCGCAATGTCGCAGTTGAGGCTCGGTTCTGCATTCCAGCCGTACGCTTCTTACTGCTGTCTCTAGCCCACATAGACACGACCTAGTTTTTCCTCAGTCGCTCATATTCGTGTACAATGTGGCCGGAAGTCAACCCCAGCCGACCGTCTGCTCGTCTCACAAGGTGGTGACGTCACCGCGCGGAGTGACGTGGGACGGGATGTAAGATGACAGTGTGGGGCGGAGTGCCCAGGAAGTCCGTCAGTGCTTCTGTGTCAGTGCTGGAGGAGTGCGGGGAGTGTAATGGTGTGGCGCGGAGCAAAGTTGTGGTCGAGACGAGGCGTGTGGAAATTCGACGGTACGGATTAGATTTATGTGGCCGAAGACGGTGTACATTGGTGCGTTGTGCCTGTCGTAATGAGCCCATGGGCTCCGTCAAAGGCCGAGAATTTGTTCACCAGGTGAGAAGCATTCAGTGTACGAAGGGCTGGACGGGAGTAGGCTAGTTCAGCGCTTGGGTAGCGCTGTGTAACGGACGGTTTTCAAGTTCGGACGCTGCGAGCACTCTTAAGTCTGTACGTTGTGCCGAGCGTGCAGTGACAACACCGCAGTGGTACACGGTACTTACTGTATTCGACAACTGTAGTGTGTCACTTCCCACCTTTACTGCGAAGCACGTGTGGGCGGTCCGACGAGTGGAATACGTTAATATGACAAATGAACCGACAGGAAGTGGCGGCCGATGGTTGTCGGCTGAAGTAATATGCTAATGTCTGTTGCGGTGTGACGTGGGGCTGTTTGGGCTGGGGCATTCGCATACACAAAGCTAACACTTGTTATTCAAATAGTTAAAAGCTGTCACCGTTAACCCTTTAAATCCCAGCGGTCACTATATGTGCCGCCAGTTTAACATTCAGCACGTCTACGTTCTGCCCACACAGTGTATTTATGTGTTTTGTGTGGATCTGAGAACAAACAGCGATTATTTCCCTATACAGCATTAACTGACTGGTTTTTATAACCGAGACGGAGTGTGTTTACTGCGCGGTACGGACTGGACCTATATGACTAATCATAATCTTTGGGTCGCTGGCGTGGCAACGCGGAGGCTTGTGTTCGAACCAGAGTCAGTCCGTGTGAGAATTGTGGTGGACGAAGTGGCAATGGGATGGGGTTTCTCCGATTACTTCGGTGTCCCCGTGTCAGTATAATTCCACCAAAGCCCCATACTGATCTTCATCTACGCGTTTGTCTTACCAGAAGCACAAGCGGCCGAAGTCTGGAGACTTTCCAAGAAGCAGTGCTGTTTTGGAAATCGCAGAGCATTGGACAAAAAAGTGCTGTCGCTTAGTGTTTAGTGGGATGACACTGACGGGGGAAGACAGGAATACTCGGCGAAAAGCCTGTCCCATTGCCACCACAAACCCCATACGGACTGACATGGCATCGTACCCGGGTGCGCGGTGACAGGCCAATGGGCGAACCCTGTGAACGTTCCAGAAAGCAATGCTCTGTCTTTAACCTTTTGGCACCCGAGTTTTACATTTAAATTTTAGCACACCCTGTCTGTAAAATGTGAATAATACAGGAACCAAAAAAGGTAGCATTATGAAATAAACGGCATTTTGAAGAGAAATACGGAGAGTGTGCAGCATGTTTAAAATACTCAGTACTTATATTTGTTGAAAAAAATGTATAAAATGGAACATCTGGAGGGTAGCGGTACGCCCGTCCTATATATAGGACGCAAGGTTCTTAAAGGTTAATCTGGTAGTACTAGCTAGAGATGGACTGTCACTTAGTCTTTATGAAGTGCTAAACACAATGTATATAGTGAATATTGTGCAGCCTGTGCCAAGAACCGATGATTTATGACGTTTTCCATATCTTGTATATAAGATCAACGGAAATAAATACATTGATTGATTGATTGATTGACTGTAGATTGCCAGCTGAATGTACTGAAGATTATGAAGTTCGTAGGTGTATTTTAGTTTCCTATAGATTGTTTGAAGTGTGATATATACCTCCTGAAGATGGCCTTGTCATGTCAAAACATGTTGTAGTGAAGTGACTGTAATAGTTTGTGCTACAAGTGCACTTGGTTGGTTCATTGAATGAAAATATTAATGTGGCTGTTAAGTACAGCCCAATGCACCTTCCCCACACCATGAAGGGTATAGGGGGAGTAGAGGTATGGCTCCTCCCATTCTTGACGTCAGCACTAGATGGAGTTAAGTGGTAAACTTTGACCCTGACTGCTTTACCCCAGGGAAGGAACCCTGTTTGTTACACTTCGATTAGGAGACTGGATGGGCCTCAGAGTGGGTGGGGCCCAGACTGGGTGGCCCCAGAGCTGGTCAGGATAATTTGGAGAAGAGAAAAATCTATTGCCTAGACCGGGATTTAACCCTTAACCTGCTTGCGCCCACTACAGTGGGCGCTCGTATTAACCCTTAGGCTACTAATGTCATATATATGGAGCACCTATTCTTGATGTTTCTAAATCACACACAACGACACACCACAGTCGGTAGGACTCCTCTGGACGAGTGATCAACTCGTCCAGAGGAGTCCTACCGACTGTGGTGCGTCGTCGTGTGTGATCTAGAAACATCAAGAATAGGTGCTCCATATATATATATATAACACGAGTAGCCTAAGGATTAATGATTTAACCCTTATCCTGCTAACGTGGAGAAAATGGTGAGCTAATAATGCCAGCAAATAGCAGATGGGATTTAATTCAGTGTTTAAAGGGTTAAACCCCCAACAATTCTGCCCTTAGCCTAGGCGCTGTACCGGCTAAGCTAGCCCGGCTGCACCCAGAGACACATTGCAGTGATTTCACAACCTCTCATTTCGATCACACCAAAATGTCACCAATTTCTAGGTACATTTCACTTCAAAGTTGGCATTACTCTGTTCTGCATGAACGTTAAAGCTGGCAGCTAAGTATGATTTACACATCAAGCGACTGTTCAAGAAGGTTGCCAGTACTTTGTTGGTTCATGCAGTCAACTGCGCTCAGAATGGTGTGGGTGTCGGAAGGTTCCTTGCTGTTTCTATACTGATCCTATACTGCAGTTGTGAAAGCACATTAACAGAGTTCTTGAGAAGCTTGTAGTTGCTAAACTGGTTGAGCAGTTACCTGCCTGTTGTGTGCCTTTTTATGGAACCTGCAGGTGCACCGCAGTGCTCATGAGAATCTGCCTGTGTCATTGGAGGCTTCGTGGCTGTGTCCATGTGCAGGTAGTTACTTGACGTTTCAGAAGATTGCACTACCTTTGAAACATTGGGAATGGGCTGTTTGATCTTGAAGATGAAGGCACTGTGATTCTGTGAAATGTTGGTGACTATTTGCCTAGTATCACAGTGTCATATCTCAGTAGACATGAATCTTCAAGGGCCTGCCTGCCTCTTCAATACAGTTATTGATATCAACTGTGTATCAGTACCTGTACGTTGCTAGTTACGCTGCAGATGACATTGTGTATGTCGAAGATTTCTGGTTTGGTGTGTGGTGGAAGATGGTTGGTATGCTAAAGAGTTGTATGCTATGAAGAACTAAGATTTTGAGCCATATAAAACCTGTCCACACTCTCACACCTTAAATTTTTAAGATTAACATCATTACTGCCTTCTTGTCTATGGCTAGGTCTCTCAAGTGGTCATTCCCTTTGACTTTCCCAAGTAATAGTTTTGATTACTTCTCTGATACACATTTGTATATGTTCTGTGGATCCACAAGTTAGTCAGAACAATTGTAGGATGTGGAATAGGTCATGAAATATGTTGATGTACAGGGAGTATCTTTTGTCACTGTACTGAGCACTGCAGGTGTTATGGGGTGTCATGGTGGATGCAGGTTATCGTGGGGTAGAGCTGCCATTCTGTGTTCAGCGGTAGAAGATACTCTCAATACTATATGGATACACAAATTCCCCACAAACATAGGCATCACCTCAAAATTGTAGGTGCTGGGATGATGACATGATGCAAGTTCTGTGCTGACGACCAACAAATATTGCTGTTCACAGTTTAGTTTTGTGGGCAACCTGGTACCCAGAATTTGTGCACACTCGCTGCAGTATATACCCTATCCATTTGTGCACACTGACTGCAGTATATACCCTGTCCATTTTGATGGGGAACATGTTTTTCCAATAAAAACCAAATAGTCTTGTTAATTTGTGAGAATTTATGCTTTTGCTGTGGTGTTGTTGAGTGAGGTGTTTGCCCTTCGGGGATGTGTAACAGTGTCAGTTGGTAAATTTAGGGTTTGCAAGTCCGTGCATCATCATACTTTCAACTGAATCAACCAACCAGATGCAGCAACTTCTCAAGTTTATTACTTGTCACTTAAATACAGCTCAACATGTTTCGGGCATGCTCATGCCCATCATTACGAGCTACAACAACTGCAGTAGCAGCCTCTGGTTTACTGTTGGTGCATGGTGGTAGCAGTGCTGTTGGTCGTGGACAGCACTGCTACCACCACTTATTGAACAGGCCTGTTATTCTGAATTTATTTAATAATGCAGTATAAACTGCAAGTCTTTGATATGAATGCAGACTTAATGGAGGTATGGGTCATTTGGAGATACTATCCTACAGTTTTTGTGATTCGAGAGTGGGTGTTGCAGAGTCAGAAAGCAGCACCACACCAAACACAAAGCCTCGTGGGGGAAAGCTGGCACGGCGGGCTCGCTCTTTCAAGGAGGATTTTCTGGAGATCTTGTCACAGATGCGTTCCCCTGGTGGTGGGAATGCACAACGAGCTGGGTCACCCCACTCTCCCAAGACACGCACCAGTCACAAGGTTGCAAGCATTGATACAGTTGATGGGGCCATGGAGAAGAATCCTCTACGAGACCTGGATCTGCATGTGAAGCAGGTGTGTCATTTTGGAATTACTGTAAGCATGACTCTGAAGATTCATTGTTGCTTGCACTGGTGCTACAAACTTCAGCATGTCCGTCATCCATTATGATCAGTCAAATCAAAAAACCTTGTTGTGTGTTTTCTTCTGGGTAATTCCCCGGCGTCTGAATTTTATATTCCGACATTTCGGAACACTGTGTATGTAACACCTTTATAGGCAGGTATGCCTATGAAGATGTTACAGACAGAGTGTTCTGAAATGTCGGCATATAAAATTCAGGCGTACAACATACAGAACACGGCGAAAGTTTGAAATCAAAAAACCTTGTAGATGAAAATCCACACATGTTAGGTTGAGTTATTGGGCCTCCCAATTCATAGGTCCTCGACCAACCCAGCGTTCAAGAAGCATATTGTTTAATAACACTTGTACATTGTGAGACAAGCGAGGGCCGCTCCATGTAGTTTCAAGAAGATTCTCTGTAATAATGGGCTGGGATTTTCTTGTAATGTTGGAATAAAGAATGCTTGTATCATGGTGAGATACGGAACTGCAACTTGTAGATGTTATCTAATTTAAACTACTTTAGAGCTTCTTCCATTAAATGTAATATTAACAACACTGTGTTTCAGGAACAGGATTGGTCTGCATCTTCAGGCTTGTTACTCCACAGTTACTGACATTATTCTTTGACAAAAACTAGAGTCAAATCACTGAAGTCGTTATTTTACAAACACAGTTTGACAATCATGGCAGCACACATCTTAGTGAATGTTTGATTACTTTTAATACATCAGACAATGCAAGAAGTCCATGAAGTTACTTGTGTTTAGATGTGATATACCGTTGTCAGAACCATGTAGAATTGTTTTCTTCATCTGCTGCTTGTATTCTTGTCAAAACCAGTTTTGTCATTTCAAATCCTGGTGAACTTATTTGACTTTGTTTCTCGTATATTCATTGCAGGACAATGTGTGGACACAAACACGTGTGCTTGTTCATGCGTTAGCGCATGTACCCATACATGTGTACAATTAAAAGATAAATCACTTCAAAATGAAGGACTTCTCTAAGAGTAACTACATGTGTCAGAGAGGGCTATATATGTAACGGTACTGTTGGTAAGACAAGGTGCAGAAGGTGTGTTGTGTCTTGATCCAGTAATGTGAATATTTGCTTGAACAGGTGCAGTTTGCCTTGAAGCATTTCCGTGATGTGGTAATAAAGAGAAAGCTGGAAATGTTACCGGGTAATGGCACAATAGTTCTGGAGACTGTGACGACAATCCATGGAGTGCTCAAGTCATATGTCCTCAATGAACACAGGTGAGTGAGTGAGTGAGTGAGTGAGTGAGTGAGTGAGTGAGTGAGTGAGTGAGTGAGTGAGTGAGTGAGTGTGTGTGTGTGTGCGTGTGTGTGTGTGTGTGTGTGTGTGTGTGTGTGTGTGTGTGTGTGTGTGTGTGTGTGTGTGTGTGTTTGTTTGTTTGTTTCTTTGTTTGTTTGTTTGTTTGTTTTTGGCTTGTTAGTGTAATATTGCCAACTGTCAAATAACTTTGTATGTACCTTTCAGTTCCACGCTGGTTTCTGCAACGAATAAGGTGTACCAGAGCCTTGCAAGGCTTATCAAGTTGTGCGATGAGGTGCTGCTGCAGGGGGAGAAGGCCCTGGACAATGAGAATGATGTGTGCGAGGTGATACAGTTGCTGGAGGGTGCTGTGCAGGTATGGGTGGTTGCAGTGACCGAGTGTTGAGGATGTGACGGAATGTCACTGGGTTAGTGTGCTGTGACATCTTGCAGTAAATGGTGCGTTCAGTTTTAAGTGTCCAGGAGGCCAAGAAGAACAGCTAAATGTGTGTGCTGTGTTGGTTTGTTTGGTGAAAGCTAGGAACAGTTGACTTGCCAGTTGGGGTAGGTGTGGTTGTGGCCTGCTTGACCCTTCATACTGAATGCACTACATATGTCTGAAATGTCAGGCAGCACTAACCTAGCAACACAGTGTCACCTCCCAGAAGGCCTCAGTCCTCAGCAGCACAACTGAGGGAACCTGAAATCTTGTATACTGTATATCTTGGGTTTCTTGGTGAGTTTCCTATTCTTGACCCCTGCTTTTTTTCAGAATCTTGTTTCATTGGCTCAAGAGCAGATTGCAAACCGTGAGAATAGCTCTAAGGCACTGGGTGGTCACGGTCATCACACAACGATATTGGACCGCACTTCCAGTTATGGTGGTGACCTTCCCCAACGTAGCTCTCTCCCTGACATTCCCCTGACCCCACGTGAACGACAAATCTTGGAGCAGACATCTTCATCAGTGTTGGATAGCCATGGTGTTGGATCACTGTCGCATTCACAGAGCTCGGAATCTATACTGAATGATGCCAGCCCACCTCCCAAACCTCCACTCCCAGGAAGGTAAGACTACCAAGATTTTTAGCATACTGACTGGAGCTTGTTTGTTGTAGAAGCTGCAAGTAGTATGCATATTGCTGAATGCTGAAAACTAGACAAGGTTTTTGTTATGATTGAGTCATAAATCACATCTTGCAAAAAGCCCAGCCATTTTGCTGTTGCCGGAATGTGTCGCTGCTTGCCGAGTCCATCTGCAGTGGAAGGTGTAATGTAACATCTGCTGACAAACAAGCTAAACTGTTCATGTACAGTAATTCTTTTTGTAATGTTTGGGTTACTTGTCTGAACGTCACTACAGATGCAACATAGAGCAAAAAACATAGGACGGAGCATTGTTGCATTCAAGAATTAATTAAAGTACTTGACAATGGGGCTTTTGAAGATTCTCCAGCAGAAATGTTAATTGGAGTGCAGGCAACATTTAGGTAATCTCTTGGCCACTAAAGTTTGCCACTTTCCAAATGAAACAATGTTGTCCAAGGCAGTGTCAAATGAGAACTGCCTGTCTTTACTGCTCGTTTGTAACAGCAAGTGAAGCCTTTTTCATTGATATCAACTTTGTTTTTGATAGTTTACAGCAGCGTGCTTCTCTGGTTCCTTTTCAGAGTTCATCACATGTCTGACAGTTGTGATACACCCTGTAGTGAGCCACCTCCACTTCCCCCCAAGCAGCGTAACCGCCCACTCCACAACCATCAGTCTGATGTGCAGCTAGACACATTGGCACTCAAGGACAGTGCGGTCAGCATGACGGACACTCTCAACGGCAGCAGTAACGCCAGTGGGGGCACTCAGGTGTCTGGGCTTGTGGCAAGCTGTGACTGCATCAGTCTGCGCAGTAAATCTCCTGAGGACACATCATCACTGTTAAGTGCATCTGCCGGTAGCTTGGACTCTGTGCTGAATCATTCTCGTGAGGAAGAGGAGATACAAGTGTTGATGGATTCTGTGGAAGATTGTGTGTTTCCCAGTGACAACATCCTGACACAAGGTGATTGTTGCATCAGTTAGGACGTGGCAGTATCAGAGTTTGAGTTATGTATTGCACCGAGGATTAAAGTCTTCTAGAATGTCATGCTGTGTTATTGGGTGAGTGGTGAACAACATTTTGAAGCACTGCGTCACTGTCACTTCAGTCACACTCAAAGGAACACAATACCTTTGAAATGTCAGGAGCCACTCGCACATTGACACAGGACCTTGTGCTAGCAGATGAATCGTTGGCAATACTACTGTTAAAGTCTCAAATCTTGCGTTTTGTAATGACTGTGTCTTTGTGGGCAGGCTCAGCGCTGATGCTGAATGGCAGCACCTCATATTGCATTTTGTAATGACTGTGTCTTTGTGGGCAGGCCCAGCGCTGGTGCTGAATGGCAGTGCCTCATGTTGCATGTTGTAATGACTGTGTCTTTGTGGGCAGGCCCAGCGCTGGTGCTGAACGGCAATGCCTCGCGTTTTGTAATGACTGTATCTTTGTGGGCAGGCCCAGCACTGGTGCTGAACGGCAGTACCTCATTGCGTTTTGTAATGACTGTGTCTTTGTGGGCAGGCCCAGCATTGGTAATGAACGGCAGTGCCTCATTGCGTTTTGTAATGACTGTGTCTTTGTGGGAAGGCCCAGCACTGGTGCTGAATGGCAGCGCCTCATGTTGCATGTTGTAAACCTCATTGCGTTTTGTAATGACTGTGTCTTTGTGGGCAGGCCCAGCGCTGGTGCTGAACGGCAGTGCCTCATTGCGTTTTGTAATGACTGTATCTTTGTGGGCAGGCCCAGCACTGGTGCTGAACGGCAGTGCCTCATTGCATTTTGTAATGACTGTGTCTTTGTGGGCAGGCCCAGCACTGGTGCTGAACGGCAGCGCCTCATGTTGCTGCTGGGACAGTTCGTCAAGCACATCTACAGAGCAGATATCTAGCCATGATAAAAGTACAGCATCAGCATCTGTTCTCCTTGGTCAGCACCCTGATATGCAGCAGCTTGACTCAACCAGAAAGTCGCCATTGTTCAGCACAGATCTGCCTCCTATTGCCCCAGGCACGGTCGTAGGTGATGAGCTTGCACAGACCTTTGCTGTAGTTATATTGATGGGGACTGTTTGGGTCAATGCTGAAATGTGTATTAGGAAAGTCTATGTGTGTATTGAGTTGCCATGTCTCGGAGGTTCATACTGAGGTACTAATATTTTGACCATTTTGGAGCGATCTACTATCTTTGTCTTTACTTTCGGAATATGAAGGCAGGCAGGCAGGCAGTCGGTCACTCCAGAGTACTGACTTGCGTGTCTCACTTGAGAAGCTGAGACAATGATACTCTCAGTTGCTGGGGTTTCAGCCTGTCATGGTAGTCGTTTAAATGCCATCATTTAGACCTTTTGTGGGTGGTTCCAACAAATAGGCATTGAAACCACATGGTTGGTGAGTTGGCCTCACTTTGAACTGTCTCAAACTCTGTGTTGTTTCATTTAGTACACAAGTACTGTGTTGTGTTGTTGTTGTTGTTATTAAAACAATCTCGCATGCTTCTTATGCTTTATAAAATTATATGTTCTTACTTTTGGTATTTCATAACTTTTAGGTGTTTTATATTGACAATGGATTCCATTGTTCATAATGGTTGTATCGTTCCCAGTTGAACATGAATATAAAGACCCAGTTGTACTTTTTTCTTATTTTTTGTGTTCAAAATATGGAAGTGTGATTTGGAACTGAACTGTTTGTTTCAATATTTGCAGGATCTGACACTTCGTTAGGCAAGCTGTCCTCTTCACATGCAGAATCAGGATTTGTATCCATGCATTCCCTGCGCAGTTCAAGTCACAGCTATGCCTCTTCACAGCAAATTAGTTCTCGCTCCTCACAGCAGAGTGCAGCATCATACATGAGCACCGAATCAACTTGTAACAAGATATGGCATGTACATCGCACCACCACAGAGTCCAGTGTTGGTGCATCACAAACTCAGAGGCTAGTGTTGTCATCTGACATATCCTCCTCCCAACACGCAGAACACAGTGCGCACGGTGACACGGCCAGCAGCGTTTCTCCAGATGGTGTCTCTGTGCTAGCCATTCCTCCTGCCTTGCCAGAGAAGACACGTCAAAGGCAGCGTCGAGACAGACATTTGTCCACGTATGACAACGTTCCGTCTGACACGGCAGAAGAGCTTCATCAAGAACAGCATGTTCAGAGTTGCAGCTTGCACAAGCCACAGACCTTGCAACATGCTAGCTGTCAAAGTCCTGATGGGAAGCCACCACCACTGCCACTGAAAAAGAAACACAGTGAGTGTCTTATCACTGTATTGTTGTGTATAAAATGATGAGTCTGTACCGAGGACAGCGGACAGCCCCTGCAACTGTGCGCTGTGCCTCATTATGATGTCCCACTGTTGACTAACTCACTTGTCTTTGTTTCTCAGTGTTCCAATCAGTGGCTTACTCTGGTAAGTGCTTGCAGCCCATTGTCACCCCTTTCTGTTGCAGTTAGTGTTAGTAGTGCTGTTTTTGTTGATGTGGTCCCACTTGCATTCTGCACTGTTTTTCTGTTTGTGTTAGGAGTACTGAATTAAATGAAGACATGGGGGAGAGAAGGTTTAGCTCCATGCATTCTTAACTTTGCCAGTATATGGAGGTGTGTAATTGCCTTCACATCTCAGATAATTGAACTCTTGCCCTCTCAAGGAAAGAGCCATCAGTAGCTATGCAATAGGAAATTGACTGGGCCCCAGAGCTTGTGGGTGAGGGTCATTCTCTGCTTCTGTTGAGAATCAGACACTGATTGTCAAGCCCTCAGCCTAGTCACTGTAGTGACTGAGCTATGCTGGATTGTTTAACAGTGATGTATCAGCTGCATAAGTTATATGCCATGGACAGAATCTGAGAATGTGGAAGGAAGGGGTAACAGCATTTGCATGGAGAGATTGAGGTGACCACTTACAGACACATAGTCTGTAGTTGAGTTGAGATCTGACCCCTTAACCTCTCACATATGGGTATAATTGTGTGGGCTGCTGTTGTGTGTCAAGCACCACTGTACATGCTTGTTTAGTTGTCTGTCTTTTCCACAGTGTGTGTGAGGAACGAACGTGGACAGGCATGGTTCAGGTTCAGTTCTGTTGCAGGATGTAATATGTTGTAGTTTTGTTTGTGGTGTCAGCATTTCAAGGAACAGAATACCTCCCTGTTCAGGGTGGGGTGCAGGTTTCTGCAAATGTTGGTACCTGTCTGCTACGCTGCATGGTGACAGTCCCAGAAGGCTGTAATTACGATAGTCACTGCTGTGAGAACGTGAAATCTCATACAAGCACAGTTTATGAGGTGCAATGTAATATATATAAAAAGGCATCATTCTGATGCCACAAGCTCACAATTATGACAGTGATAAAATTGTAAAATTGTGTGTCAGTCTGTCCGTCTGTAGCTGAATGACGGTTTGTAGAGTTGCCACGAGTTTTTGGCCAGATATACGAGGTCCGTCAGTAAAGTAATGAGACTGGTTCCAAAAAAGAGTTTTATTTTATTTATTCATCAACTAAAATACGGTCACCTTCAAAGTACACCCCTTGTGCCTGCACACACGTTTTCCAGCGGTGCTGCCATTGTTTGTAGCATTCCTGGAACGCAGCTTGAGGAATGTTGTTTAAGGCCTGCGTTACGACCTCTGGATGTCTTCTGTGGACTCAAAATGGTGTCCTTTCACTGCCGATTTTGTTTTTTGGAATAAAAAGAAGTCACAGGGCTTGAGACTGTCAATCTTCGATGGGATCGAACAAGTTCTCGTACTCGTGCTGTGTTGTCACTTGTCCATGTTGTTGATGGTCGTCCGCTGCGCTGCTCATCTTCAACAATGGTTCTGCCTTCAGAAAACATTTTATGCCAGCGAAAGGCTTGTGCTCTTGACATTGCATCATCTCCAAAGGCCTGCTGAAGTTTTTCATGTGTTGTGGTGGCACTGTCACCGAGTTTAACACAAAAAAAGATGGCATACCGCTGCACGATGTTCCGTGCTTCCATTTTCGTGATGAGGTTCGCAAACACGTCTTCACACGTCAGGCACCTACTCCACAATGAATCACTGCAAAACCATGCCACTGCAAGTGGGGATAGAGGAAGGATCAAGGTCAGTGGCTGTCTGTGTTAGTGGGCTGCAGTATTGCCAGTACAGCCAGAAGAAAATTAGTCTCATTACTTTACTGTCGGACCTCGTATGTTTTAATGTTAAGTTACTTAAAACCAGTGGGTGAAATTGCTGGATAGATGTTATTAAATATTTGTGTTCTTTAAGTTTTTGATCTCATTTGTATGAAGAAGTTCAGAGGCCTAGTTGTCAGCTGCATATTTTGTGTGTGTTTATGAGATATTTTGTGTGTATCGCACCGAATGCAGGGGTGTTGGTAACGCAGAAGTCTGTAAATATGTCAACTACTGCTAATCATGGTAAAGTGATATTAAATTGAAATTAAGGTGAGTGTTTTCTTATTGAACTATGCAGCAAAATTTACTTATATGCCTCAGTTGTTTTTGGCACATGTCCCTTTATCTGATATTCATTAATTTTTCCTTTCCCACTGTCAGGTGGTCTGTGCTTGATGTTTGGGATTCTTGATTCTGACAGATACAGTTATTCAGTTATAGTAACAGTTATCAGTCAGGTCAGCAGACGGTACCTGAACGATGAACACGCCGATACCATCCGATACCTTAAAGGCATTAATCGAGAACTCCAAATATCAAGCAGAAACCATATAATAGTGAAAAAAAGAGCAGATAGTAAATATTAGATAAGGATTATATGACAAAAACAACCAGAACATACTTCTGTGGCACCACCTACCTTACATTCGGTGTGATACGTACAAAACATCCAATCAACATACAATACTTAGCTAATGCCCGTGACTCTGATTTCTTCATGTAATGATAACCAGAACTGTTAGCAAATATTAGTATCTAATAATGTTTATTCAGCAACTTTACCTATTGGTTTTAACTAATTTAATGTAAGAAAAATACACATCTGGCCAGAAATCCTGTAAACTCTATAATCATCAATCTCCCATCAATTGACTGATGCAGTTTTACAATTTTATCTCTGTAATAATTGTGAACTTGTGGGATCTCACAGAGTAAAATCAGAATTTATATGTACAGGTGGACCGCCATATTCGCAGGTAATAACATTCCGAGACCTACTGCGGTCACGTGAAACTGTGGATAATACCGAATGCGATATATGTAACATGATATTTGTGTGACATTCATAAATACAGTAAAGTTTAATTGTCTAAATTACGCACATTAAGACATTACCAAAATTAAATAAAGTAATAACAAAGTGTACTGTACAGTACATTGTACATTTACAGTGTACTTTCTGTCTCTCTCATACATTTGAAAATAAGGGATTCTGATGTTTTAGCGTAATCCTTAAGAGACGATAGGGCAATTAAATTTTTTCTTTATTCTTTATCACTTCATGAATGGAAGATTCGTTCTTGCCATACAACCTGGCGATCTCCACATACAATTTTTTTCTATTTCAATCATATCCAGAATTTTCACTTTCTCACTAATGGGAAGGACATCACGGCTTCTCTTAGGCTTAGAAGTACTACCAGCATCACTACTGTAACGCTTTGGGGCCATTATTACAGTAAATAAGGTCTTTCTGAACAAAAACACTGCGATAACGCAGCAACTAATTCGAACAGCGAGAATGCTAGAATCAGAATGGTGGCAAGTTTGAGGGGAAGCGTGGGTACAGGACAAAGGAAGATGAGTCAAGTACTGGGCACGGTTGGGCTGCTGGATTTCACCGTTTTATGGCCCATTCTCGCTTGGCACACGTTTTGAAACTAATGAACCAATTATTTCTTTTGTTTTCCAAATTTATTTTCGGGCCACGGTAAACCGCGGATAACTGAATCTGCAGATACGGAGGTCCGCCTGCATTACATGTTACCTTAGTTTTAATAAACCTTATATTTTCAGAACTGTGCATCACACTATACATTTGTGAGAAAGAACCAACTAGATGCACATTTTTTTCATTTATTTCAGTTATATTCTTTTTGATATAGTATGATGACCCGATGATGGTGAAGTGTGACTGAAACATGTAGCTGCTTTTTTAAATAATACATGAAGGGCAGTCCAAAAATAAGTTTTACATGTATATTTTAATTTGAATGGGTCCTAGAGTGACCTGATATGTTATAATGGATTGTACTAGTGTTGGTTGGTAGGCTGTGACAGTTGGCAGCACATCGAACTTCACACAAGGTGCCTGCTGTTAGTTAAACATAACGACTTGACTGAAATGATGGTCCAAAGAGTAGGTCCGTGCTGTAATTTGATTGTGCATGCTGGGCACGTTCTGCAGCTGAGATTGATCATCAGCTAGTCAAAGTTTACGAGGAAGAAGTGTTGAGTCATCAAAGTGTGGTGAAATGGTGTTCACATCCGGTCGCATCAGGACGATGGATTATGAGAGAAGTGGCAGACCGATAACAGCAAGCAGCCTGAGAACAAAGTGCATGTTGAAGCAGCCATCTGGGATAGCAGCAGTGTGACTGAGTGAGCTTGAGCATGATGAGGGTCTGTCACACAGGACAATAAGCACAATTATTTGGGAGTTAGGCTTCTACAAGTTTTGTGCGTGATGGGTCCTGTGAGTACTGTCAGAAGACCACAAGCTGCAAAGAATTTGTAGTGCTCTCTCCTTCCTCTAACAATATGCCATTCATGGTCATGATTTCCTCGAACGCATTGTCAGTGGATACAAGATGTCGGTTCACTGTCACTCCTGGAGACGAAATGTGCAAGCATGGACTGGCAACATCCCGAGTCCCTGCGATCCAAATAATTCACATTGGACCAATCTGCTTGCAAAGTGATGGCAATGGTGTTTTGGGACTGCGAGGTTGTATGGTTGATGGATTTTATGGAAAAGGACACAACAGTCAATGCAGTGACATAATGTGCAACTCTAGAACAGTTATGAGCAGCCATTAAACAAAAGTGTCCTGGACTGCTCACCACATGTGTTTTACTTATGCACAATAATGCTCGGTCCCATGTCGCAACTGCAACACACAACTCTTGCAGTGCTTCAGGTGGACAATCTTGGAATATCCACCATACAGCCCACATCTGTCACTGAGTGATTTTCACCTCTTTCCCACTCTGTAGGATCATATTTGTGGCCATGAATTAGCAAGTGGCAACAACATGAAAACAGCTGTTATAAGATTGTTGAAATTGCAGGGCACAGAATTCTGCAAGGCAGGTATTAACAAATTAGTCGCATGAATGGACAAATGGCTCGATCTGTATGGGGACTGTGTTGAAAATGAAGTGGTAAGCATAGATATTCGTACATGCATCATATCGTGTCAATGACTAGATTCCTCATAAAGATGCATGGTAAAATACTGTAAGCTGCTTGTACAGACCTCCTGATGATGACCAGGTATTTGTTCAAAATATGTCGAGCATAATATAATTGAAATACATTATTAAGAAAAAGTGTGCATCTTGTTGATGTTTCTCACAATGTGTATCACAATGCATGGTTCTGAGAATGTAAAGTTGTGTATTTTGTCTACCTTGCTACAGAAATGGTAAAATATCACTAAAGTGATACAGACACTTGAACCTTGTGTCATATCAAGTTGTGTGAGGCAGTGAATAATGCATGCCAGTTGGTTACATGTCATCGCACAGCTAGCAACTAGCTGTTGTCTTGTTCGTTTCCTTGAGTATTCACACTAAATTGTGCAAAGCAGAGGCGTATAAGAAAACGGATGCTCTGAAACCAAGAACTTTACACGTGGCACATGCTAGCAGATAGTACACATCAGACGCACCTTCACACACACACCCACATATGCTATTGACATCTGAGCATTTGCACCACCATGGCTGTGTGACAGCATACATTGTGAATCACTTGCCAGCCAGGTGCTTCTTAAGGAAGGCACTGGGTCCATACAACCAGACACTTGTGGCTCATTACAGTGCTGTGTTAAGAGGTTATGGACTGCCCTGCCTACTGTCCCAGTCTTGCACCTGGGCCCCTGAAGAAGCATCTGGCTGGCAAGTAGTTTGCACCAGATGCCGATGTGAATCGAAGTCTCACTGCGTGGTTACAATTTACACTGACATCTGCTAAGCTAGGATACAAACCTCAGTGATGAAGTAGGACAAATTTGTAAATGCAAATGGTGGCTGTGTGGAAGTCTGATGTGTACCATCTGCTTTGTGTACATTGAAGTCAGAATACAGTTCTGGGCATCAGAGTGTTCTTTACCTTGTTTTATAAAATTTTCTTGTACATTTTAATTATTCTTGACCTCGTAATTTTAGAGTCAGTGACACCGGTCATGATGGGAAGATTAATTGATGTACGTATTGTGTTGGATGGTGTGCGTGTGAGACACGTTTAATTGTTGGCAGGAGTGAAGGGATCAGATGTGGATGGCATAACATGACCATTTTCACTTGTTGAGTATAGGTGGAGTTCAGTGGTCCTGAAGTTGACACACCTGACCTCATGATATGATATGATATGATATATTGGTTAACTGCAATTGGGTAGCCACCCAGTGGCAGTAATACAGTACACATATACACACAAACAATACACAGAATGACACAAAACAAACAATACATACAACAACACAAAAATTAGGAAGCGTGCGGGCCGTGCCCCATCTTTGCGGGTTTTACCCTGAGATTTGCCTTACAACTGAGGAAAAAGCGCAGAAAAACCTCAGTCAGGGTAACCATACATAAACATAAAATAAGAATACATAGTCATAACAATAAAAATACATAAATTGCATTATTAAACAGGAATAAAACCACATATGCATTGATAAAAAATAGAACCTAAAGAATATGAAGGAATGTGATAACAGTAAAATACATATAAGCAGCAACCTCATATTGTCCGTAAGTCTTCTAATAATGTTTGACACCTTATTACTAAGACCATCACTACACTGCAACACTTCACCACACTTCACCACACTTTGCTACACTTCACCACACTTTGCTACACTTCACCACACTTCACCCAACTACACTTCACTACACTTATCGACACTTCACTTCCTCTCATTTAGCTTTACGCATTTACATTTCCTATCGTTCTATTTCACCTCACCTCACATCACATCACATCACAAAACTAGAACACTCATGGTCACTGTGCCTGTATTTCTAGAAACACAGAAATTATGAATGTGTTGATATTAACAAAACTTGTGGATCTGGTATCTGTTTTTCTTAAAACATCAGTGAGTTTGTTGTGGTGTCAGCAGCACTCATAGTTGGGGGTTCTGCGTAATTGTAACATTTCACAGAATGAACAGCAGAATTGTGTATAATGTTCTTGGCTCTGTTTTATTATTTTGGTGAACAAATATTACATTTAAAGTTTGTGAGTCCGTGCATCATCATACATTTCAAATAAATCACCAACTAGATGCAACAGCCTCTCCAGTTTATTACTTGACGTATATTTACAGCTCAACATGTTTCAGGCGTCCTCACGCCCATCATCAGGAGCTCAACAATTGCAGTAGCAGCCTCTGGTTTTACCTTTGGAGCGTGGCGATATCAGTGCTGTTGGTCGTGCTCGGGCGGGCCGGCCAGCCGGCCGGCCGGCCCGACCACGACCAACAGCACTGATATCACCATGCTCCGAAGGTAAAACCAGAGGCTGCTACTGCAGTTGTTGAGCTCCTGATGATGGGCATGAGGATACCTGAAACATGTTGAGCTGTAAATAAATGTCAAGTAATAAACTGGAGAGGATGTTGCATCTAGTTGGTGATTTATTTGAACAAATATTACATTTTTGTATGTTCCTCTCCTGCTTTAAGATCTGAAGCCAGTTGATGCAGTCTGTTGTGATGTGATGTGGGGTACACAGTAGAGTCCAGTCCCTGTCCTGTGGCTGTAGACAAAGAACTGCTTTGAGTCACCCTGTTTGAATTTGCCCACAGGTGATACTAGAGGCTTGTCAGGTTGATAGGTTACACATTACACATGGTTATAGACTTCATATTGTTCTGTGTTGCCTGCTGTTAATGAAGCAGAAACACTGTGCTTCACAGAACACTTGTGCTACACTGTGGCACTGTCTAAGATAGGAAACCACAAAATTACTTTCAGGGACATGAAATAATGTTGTGTGTATTGAATTGCATGTCAGAAGAGGCATTGTGGAGTGAAAATGATGTAGTAAGGTAAGAATATGAACTCATGTTTTTATACACACAACATTGCTACCCCCATCATCCATGCCTCTCATATTGCAGGCTGTAAGCAAGCTCCCCACGCATGCGGCTGCCATAAGGTTGCAGTAACACTTCACCTGTGGCTCCATTGTTAGGGTAGGAGACTGCTGTAACACTGGCACTACAGACATTGCATCCCACAGCACTGTGACCACAATATTCACCGGGTCTCATGCAGCTTCGCATTACTAAACAATGTCCTGTCTTCATGCACAAAGAATAATACACAAAGATTTCAAAAACACAACAAAGAAACTAAGTAAATGTATGAGGAGGCCTCTGTACCTGTATCTGCAGGTAACACAGTTACTGCAGAATTTGGCGTTCTCACTGCAGTGTCACTGAAGATTTGAGTCGTCCGGTATGTTGCACCATGTTGTGCGGTGTGTGTAGTGCGTGCCGTTGCAAGGGTACCATGACCCCTAAAACGTCAGAAAGCACACACCTAACAAGAAAAGAGTCATGTCCCATAAGACTTGAATCTTCAGACAGTTGTTTAAAAGTGTTTAAAAATACACGTGTTCAGGGAAGAACACTAACAAACAAAAGTGAGCATTATTGTGACGTTAAGGGAACAGCATAAAGTGAGATGTTTGTTGTTATTGTCATGACTGTACTTAAACAATTTATCAGCTGACATCTGAATGTGAATCATCACTGTTGTGTTTACAGAAAACTAAAAATGCAGGTTTTTCTCAGTCAGAGCACAACCTTACTATTTAACTGATCTGCTGCATGTTGTGGCTGCTATCATTACCCACCATCAGGCTGATCCAAACAATGTGAAAGAAGGAAATAATGCAGCTGTAGTATTGGTTGGAGACCTTGGACCTTACAGATGTGATGTATACAGCATATAGCATGCATAATGTGTGTATTGGGAAGTACTGAATGATGGGGTTTAGAATGTATTGTTGTGAACTGTTGTATACTGTGCTTTGTTGTAGCTGCATACTGAATGTACTATTGGTAAAACTGTAATATATGGTAATTAAAATAAGTAGACAGACGGTACGAATTGTAGAGTTGGCTGGTATGTATGTCCTGTTGTCAGTTGTACTGTTGTGGAGGCGATGTATTGGTATTGGTATTGGTATTTATTTACATTCCATAAATCTTTACAAAAGATGTGGAAATAGTCATAATTACAATGAGTAAATCTTCATGTAGGTGTAAAGATAGTTGTCATAATAAA
>Ga0268261_10000769_pt1 | contig 20928 bp, 18 predicted proteins | sample TergutNc150P1_FD_190353 | JGI IMG/M metagenome (GOLD analysis project Ga0268261, IMG submission 190353) | Nasutitermes corniger P1 segment gut microbial community from laboratory colony in Florida, USA - Nc150 P1 (SPAdes) (version 2) | ecosystem: Host-associated > Arthropoda: Insects >...
CTTAAACACTGACCACATAAGTAGTAAGTCATCCACTTGGGCAGGGTCATTGACCTCTGTGACGTCACACTAAACAAACCTAACTTTCCCCTCCCTCCCTTACCCCAAAGGCGATCACGTGATGTAAACAAAAGGTTCCAGACAATATGGCGCCGGACTAAACCTAACTTTAACTTATTATTTTCAAACCTAACTCTCCCCTCCCCCTGCCCCCAGGCGGTCATATGATGTAAACAAAAAATGGCAGATAGTTTGGCGCTGGGATAAACCTAACTAACTTGTTATTATTTTGAAACCTAACCCTCCCCTCCCTGACCCTAGGCGGTTACTGGATGTAAACAAAGCCGCAATTTTGAATTTGTGGCAATATGGCAGCTAGAGCGGTAATTTTAAACCTAACTTTAATTTGTTACTATTTTGAAACGTTATTGTCACGTGATGTAAACAAAAGATGGCGGAAGAGTTAATGAACTTTTTGCTTAACCTAATTTTAACATGTTATGGTAACTTGATTTAAACAAAGGCGCCCTTTTGAATTTGTAGCAATATGGCGGCTAGAGCGGTAAATTTAAACTAACTTTAATTTGTTATTATTTTGAAACTCAACAGTGACCTTGTTATGGTTGCCGTATGTAACCAAACCCTCTAGACATTTTGTCGCCACCGATATTTTGAATTTAAAGCAATATGGCGGACACGCGCGGCAATTTTAAGCCTAACTTTAACTTGTAATTTGAATAAGGCGGCCATTTTTAAATATGGTGGACTAGTGCGCTATTTAAATTAAGGCTAAGCTAACTTTAACTTGTTATTTGAATAAGGCAGCCATTTTATAATATGGCGGCTAGCGCGCTAACTTTAATTTGTTATTAACTTCAACATTTACTATTGTAATAAGAGGGATATTTTAGAATATGACTGCCACTTTATACGACACTAGAAAGAGTTGGCTGAAGCGGTAAGATGTTAGACTCATAATTGAAAGATTCTAGGTTCGAATCCTGCTGCTTTAACCATTTCTTTTTAAGGAACCTATCATAGGTAATAAGGAAAATAAATAAATAAACACAATTTTACATTTTACAAATACACACAGTGTTGGCTGTTTTTATTATTATAATGAAAAGTACAATTCTATTTATAAATATACATACAATTCAACTTTATTAAATCTTTTATTTCCACACTTATAACCATTTAGTTATCAGAAAAAGTGTTTTTATACTTTAGTTCTTTCCACAATGTATTGAAATCAATGTCATTTGTGTCTGGAGGGGTAAAAAAGGATTTGAATTCAAAACACTTATTGCACCACTCTAAGAGTTCATCTTGTAGCCTGCCGTATTTGATGACTTCGCTGTCTGTACAGCCATTTTCGAAGTCCATTAATTGCGACCAATCTTTTTTACTGAGATACACTTGGGTGTTCCCACTCGTAATGCATATATATCGTCCGCAGTACACTGACAGAATATGTTGCAATTCACCAAGTTCGTTCATTTCATTCTTGGATATATCACTTTTAAATGTTATCAGAATGAACCACTGTATTTCGTTCAACACCGCATGACCAGAAGAAGTTCAAATTTTCACTTGTGATTTGAGGTCATCATTATTAAGGTGGATGGAGACATACTTTGTCCCTTGATCGTTGAGATAGTAGGTGCGACGAAGCAAACCCATCGTCTGGAAAACATGAATGATAACCAGGCTAAGGCGGGCAATTTGCATATTGTAGACTAAGAATGTGAAACTTGAGCCACTGAGCTAATGAATGGGCTGTTCGCAATGCACAAACATGTTTAGACTTGTGACATGCAAACGTGCAGCTGATGGCAGGCAGACTAATGTCAGCTAGTTCAGTCAACCCCTGAGTTATATCAATAACTGTCCGGTCGATAAGACCGCTAATAAAGTTTGATTTCTGAGGTCCAAAGCAATAAATTGCAACAGCAGATGGTGCTTCGCGATGTATCACAGTTTCCAGCTCTGAATATAGAACATCACCATTATTCCAATTACATCCATGACCAATAGCCTGATTCATCCTAGCGTTAAACATAGGTACTTCTTCCCATCCGTATGGTCTCCTAAAGACATATGACGAAACCCTGTTACTGTATGAGTCGGCAACTGCCAACTCTTTATCCACGATTCCATTATCCCGCCCTTCCATGAATGTGAAATCAGTCACTATGAGTGACATTGTAGACTGATAAGTTTGAATGTACGTTCCTTCATTTATATCTGCGATTTGCAGGACTGCTCCTCTTACAACCGGCCGCAAGCGGGACACTCGCCAAACTGAGCGCGGAACATGCGCACTACTCTTTAATCATTACAGGTGTAGCGAGCAGGTAAAAACATGACGTATAACATCATAGATTGTCCCCTGACTCTGTGGAGGGCGTAGAGGCAGAAGTACTGTCCTCAGACATTCAAAGTTAGACCCTATAGTCTGTGGCGATTAAATGCCCAAGAAATTGAGTGGCGCTGTAGGAATGCCATGAGTTCATACTTGAAAGGTGCTAGACCGTACGAATCAAAATATTCGGCGTACGCGGCGGCAGAAAAACAAACAGCTACCCAATGCGAGCAGGGCAAGTAATGCTTATCGAGGTTAATGACAATTATTGACGGTTTTATAAGTGTAGATGGTAAAAGATCTATATGGTAAGCCCCTTGAAAATAGTTTACATGTTTTCTTAAAGCGTTATGAATCTGAGTAGAATTCTTTCTACTGTAACATTTCTAGAATTATCAATTTTAATGTGCCCGGGAAATTCAGCATACAAAATGCATGTTACAGGTTCAGGGAGTGGATTTTTAAAGAGTGTCTCAATACGCACAGTTCCCTGACAAGGTAAGCTCATATGCTCCTCATCAGCCTCTCTGTCATGTGTCAGGTTAAAACGTAGTATGTAGAAACCCTTTGTGAACATATCCAGTGTAATCAGATGAGCACGATCATCGTGATGAATACCAGTACTCAAAATAACCTTTCGTAAGCTCTTGGAGCTCCAAATGGTGAAAAGAAATCCATTGTAAGTGGTTACGAAGGATGTTGAACTCCATTTACGTATAACACAAGATTTGTCATGTCATAATGGTGAAAGTGAAAAGGATTTGTACTGGCAGAGCCTACAAATGCAGCATTTTTAACTAAAACTACATGAATCCGGTCGGGCACCGGCCCTAGGAATTAATTATGTATAGAGATTTGCTGAGTTCCAGACCTTGCATTAAAAGTTTTGATCTGAGTGTGCGTAACAGAATAGTCTGCTTTGCGTTTCATAGCCAGAACATCAGCGTTACCTAAGAGTAGAGGGGGTTAAAATTCGACTTGAGTCATAAAAAGAGTAGCGTCTAAAAATTTGATACGCACTTTTGTATCATCGGTAGGTGCCAATAAATAAAAAGCTTCTGGTGTACGAGTAAATTTAATATTAATATCAACACAATTAATCAACATTTTATCGGAATTAAACAAGTCGGCATGCAGCCGTCCATACAGTTCAACACTCTGACTATTACCAATGTATTTTAAATGGGTAGTGTAGCAATTATTGTCTTTGAGTTTTTCAGACGGATCGAGATACCAGAGGCTAGACACGAAATGCGTGTCAGAAGCGTCAGAACCATAATTTAAAAGTTTTTAAGGTAGTCCTTGTAATGATAGTTTGTCTCGTGGAGAGTAACAAGTTTGCCGTTTAGCGAGACACTTAGAGAACTAAAACAAAGAATGTAAAAGGTTATTAACGCAACCCACTGTGTTTGACTGCACTACGTAGATCTGATCCATCAGTTTTCACTAGTTTGATGCGTAAGAGTAGACGCAGAGAATTGAAATCAATATAATAATCACTATGGCCGGAGCAGTTGAATTCCAACTGGGTAGGTTTGTCGGCTGGCGCTAAAGATTTAAATGTAACGGCCGTGGCTATTTAATATAGATGTTTGTATGCTGTCCTTTAGAAAAATGTCAAGCCCCGATTTTAAAAACTCCATTACTGTTTCTCTGTGAAAATATACTTTACCTTTCTACGTTTACTTTGAGTCTGGCGCTTTCTTTTTCAACTAAGGCCAGGCCCCATCATCTTTTTCAATTTTCTTCGAGGTTATCTTTTTTAATCGATTTTTAAAATCGGTTGTTCCGGGTCTTTATTAACCTTTAGAGCTCCTGCGTCCTCGATTATGGACGGCATTTAAATTTCCCGAAGGCTCATGCGTCCCTACATGAGGACCGCCTCAGCCATTTAAATATTTTCCTACGATACCACAGGACATTTAGGGAAGCTTCGCTAATTCTTAGCACCCCACTAGAAATTTTTCAGCTTCATGCTCCGACTGATTTAATCCTTGACAGAAAACCCCTATTATCCATTTTTATATGAGGCTGTTTGTACTACAGCCCACTATATATTGGCGACGAAAGCAAGGCATATGTTTATTGCTCTGTTGCTTGTCAATGTTTAGTCTGGACTCTAGAGTTACAGTCATAATGTAGCGAAAGGCTGCAATAAACAGAACTGTATCTGGCAGACTTTTCTTTTGAAAGACCCTCTATACATACCTGGATATACTGCGTTTCGTTTCTTAGATTTCGTGCTCTGCTTACATGCAGTGTTGCATAGAGCTTATTTTTCTTCCCTGTAAACATTTAACAGTTAGTGTGAGTGGTTCTTTATAATATAATGAGTTCAAGAAGCGGGAGGCCACGGTTTTTGAAGCCCAGCGAAATATCTGAACTAGTTGTTGATACTGATAGTGACGAGGCGAGTGTATCAAGCGACATCAGTTCTGACAGTGTGCCAGGGTTGTCACAACCTCAACCGTGCCACCAAACAGCCAGTAGTCATGAGCCCAGTAGTTTAATTTCGTCCAGTGCCTCTGGCGAAGAGGATGCCGTTGAGAGTGGACCAGGTTAACAGATTCAACAGGCAGTAACCCTTCAATGGACACGCCCTTCTTGCCCTCAGAGCATTGTAGCACACACATTTACTGGGGCGCCCAGAGGAAAGGACAATGAAGCGTGACACATAAATGACGGCTCAAGTCCACTTAGCGTTTTTATTCTGTATTTTGCAGAAACTATCAGTCTGCTGGTGGTGGAGACTAACCGCTACTACCACGACTACATAGACAGACTTGACGATGGACCGTCTTCTGAACCTGACGTTACTGAAGCCGAAATGTTTGTGGTTTTGGCATTGACAATACAGATAGGACATGGTGTAAGAGACAAACTAACAGACTACTGGGCAACATTGGACCAGCTATACACATCTTTCTACAGCACTATAATAAAGCGGGGCCGATACATCACATCCTTAGTTACTTACATTTTACTGACAACAGGAATGAACCTGATAGGACAGACGAAAATTATGACAGACTATGGAAGATACAAGACCTGTTTGAAATTCTAAATAGTACATTATCCAAATTTTAAACCCTTCCGAAAATCTGGCAATAGACAAAGTTATTGTTGCCTTCAAAGGAAGGGTTGTTTTCAAACAATATATACCAAAGAAACGCAAGCGTATTGGCATCAAATTTTTCAAACTTCGTGACCTGACTGGGTACACGTATGACATGAAACACATATACTGTTGTGGCACTGTCAGAGCGAACAGGAGAGGCATGCCACAAGACGTAACACCGAAGAAAACAAAATTGAAAAGGGGGAAATTCATGTACGGACCAGGGCTGAATTGAGGGCAATAGTGTGGCGGGACATGAGAGACATATACATGTTGACGAATATTCACAATGCTCCAGCAGAAGGTAATTTCTGCAATGAAGGAGTAAAAGCCATAAAGCCGCAAATTGTGATGGAGTATAACCGTCATATGGGCTATGTGGATAAAGGTGACAGAATGGCCAAAAGTTACTCCATAGGCCGTCGAACATTCAAGTGGACGAAAAAATTGTTCTTTCATCTGTTAGACTTGGCCATTCTCAATAGCTATATTCTTCACTCCTCATGTCAGGGTAAAAGAATTTCACACAGAGATTTTCGATTTACCCTCGTGAGGAATATGTTGGCGCATGCGGGGCCAGAAAGGGAAGTACCACGGCCATTAGGTAGACCACCTAATGTTGAAAAGCATGTCGCTAGACTCGAAGTCTGCGACAGCAGACATTGGCCAGTCCCTTCTGAGACGCAGCTGAAGTGTCGTGTGTGTAATACCAGGGGTGTGACACGGAAAGTTTACGTAAAGTGTCGTAAGTGTGGAGTGGGTCTTTGCGTGAAAAAGACATGTTTCGAAGACTACCACACCAAGGCACATTTGTAGGATCATCTGGTATGACCTCCCTAAGAAAAATTTGGTCGTCAAGCAGATATATAAGTAAACGAAACTAGTTTCCCAAATTCATGAAATTAGTATGTATACTTATTAACTAAAAATTATTACTAGGTTCTTGATCACACAAAGAAATATCTCTGCTTTGTTTCCCAAACGATGCCCTTTAATTCATTATTCAATCTTGTTTGGTTCCGGAGATATTAACGTTTTTATAAACCATGTGCAAAAATTTAAATGCCTAGCGAAAAGAATGTGGTAAGCGAAGGTGGACTGTAGCCTTTTAAATGCGGATGCCAAGGGTTTAAGCATATTGGTTATTATATTAGAACCTTTTTTAAGGCTTTTTTTCCGACTGCCTTTGCCCCTGAATGCAACAGGTTTTTAACAAAATGAAAGAGTCCCCTGAAGAAGGATCCTATGCCGTTACCCCTTCGAACCATAAAACGTGCCCTGAAAACAAGACCCACCTCACCGCTACAACCGCTTTGATTTACATAGTACTGTGTATATCGATCCTTTGTAATTTATATACTTAATTTGATTGTGTTTAAGACTTGTTTTTGAAGTGTAATGTTACAATGCAAGGGACAGCACTATCTTCAAATAGCACATCTGAATTTTTTGTAAATGAACGAATGGTAATTGACTCTATAAACGATTGTTCTATGAATCTATACAAAGGGAAGTTAAAACTATGATGCTCTGTACTCGAAGAAAAGTGTAGAGTCGTTAAAAGTTTAAACAACAATCCCCAAACAAATTATGTTTTATGATATAAATATACACATAAACATGCACTGGTGTAGCAAAATCAGGGTTGTCTTTTAGCTATACGGTTATTCTAGAAGTACGGCAATTAGCGGGGTTCATAATTGTTTCAGCTGAATCTTCAAGTCCATTATATACTCAGGCAGGAAAGTGAGATACTACATTATTATCGATTCTAATGAAATTTTCTCAGTAGCACGAATTAAACAATTGTTTACTTGGTTCTTCTGCATATTTATTTAGGTACTCATTAAACGTGAGCATAAACGTCCCCTTTTTAGACGGTTCCAACAAATGAGGAATAATTGTGTGAAGATCAGAGATTCAGTCTGTTACAGGAAAAATGAACTGCCAATCTAAATGAATTGTATTGTGTCGGAAACGTTTTTTTGTAGCCTTTAGGATACGATATTTCTAATAGTCTAACCTCCCATTTGTTAGGTTCCAACTCGAGCGGCGTGGCTACTTTGGTTGTAAAATTAGCAATTGTAGTGGCCGGGTAATAACCGGAGCTGTCTGATGGTAATATCACGTAAAAATTATTCATAATATATTCTTAATATCGGACTCGTTTACCCAAGTGATAAAGGTTTCGTCGTAACCTTTCCACTAGACGAGGTGTTGTTTAATACCATTATTATAACGAGTGCGTACTATTTTGTCTATTTGAAATTCGGTTTGGGGTGATACAGTGAATTTAACAAGTTCGTAATTGTGTAAACTGGCTTTCAATAGGACGATTCTGCAAATCCGACAGTTCATAAACCGGTTGTGGCACGCGCTGAATAACTTTTACAACCCCAAATATTTTGTTGAATATGTCTGTTCGTATCCTTTAGGAAACACCAACCTCTGCTTAGTTATCTTTACAAGATCTCCTACTTTAAACTTGACACGTCCGTGAGGAATTTTAGCCCGCAGACTATATACCTTTCGCCATACAGTTTAAATGTTAGAGGGGGATACTTTGCTCGGGGGCATGCCTTTTATGGAATGGACAGAGATGTAACTTGCTAAGGTCGTTTGTAATGTTCAAGTGGCGGTACGTGTTATTCTTAGTGAAATATTTATACATTTTCGTCTTCAGAGTATGATTAAATCGCTCAATAACAGCCCCCTTTATATCAGGGTAATGAGACGTATGAAAATTTACTCCTTCACTTTTCAATTACTGGTGGACAGTAGTATTGAAAAATTCAGTACTTTTGATTGTATGGTAATTGTTAAAACCGCTGCGATTGACTTGCCAGTCTTGTCCTTTAGAGGTATGCTCCAGGCATAACGGGAAAATGTGTCTATAAAATTTAACAGGAATTTGTATTTATCATTGTATATCGACAGAGAACTTAAGCCTGCAAGATCCATTTCCCATATATCATCAATATTTGCTACAGTATATGGATTTCGAGGAAACCTTTTACGTACAGGTTTATGTAGAGTGTACGTGTCCTGACCTGACAGTCACTCTTCGATGTTTTTCTTATTACTTTTAGCGGCGCTTACTAGCTTTGCTACTGAACTAACCCCCGCTGTGTGCTTATAATCATAATAAATTTTACCCAGACATTATTACACAGATTCCCAAGGAACTTCCTCTTTGTCGGTAAAGAGTCGCGTATATTTGAGGCCTTTGTTTGCTTTGAACTTACCTGTGGGACTATAATTAACTCTGTGCGTTAGGCTGTAAGAGTATTTGTTTATATGCCTGTTTGTCTTAAAAAGTGACCACATTTTTATCAGGTTTAGACTTTGTAAGCAATTCCTACAGACCTTTTGTTGCCTTGTACTTTCTACTATCTACAAATTCGTTTTTATCGTTGTATTTAAAACTGGAACACCCGATTTAAAAAAACCGTCAGTATCATCTTGGTACACACCAAACGTAGGATCGGGGTGATAATTTACGCCTCAACACGTTATGAATGTACTTTGATTGCACTGGTTGAGAATTAGTTTCTGATTCCGTATCTAACTTTTCTGTTTTAATGAAAGGCCCACTCTTACGTGTAGCTTCTATTATAGAAATGGGGATAGGTTCCCGTTTAAATTTTGTTTTCAAGTACGGGTCTTGATGCAAACGAACATTTATTATAACTGAATATAACTATTTATTATAACTATGATACTTATTCTTTAATATTGTTCTAATAGGCGGTGGTGACGGTGTTTGACAGCGCTGTTCCCACAGTTCAGGGGGTCCTAAAATCATACGTTATAATGCCGTTTTAATTAATTATTACCACTAATTAGTGTTCTTATAAAACCTGACAAAATACTGGTGAGTAAAGGAACTCTAAATCTGCCTTTTTTAATTAAAAGCTTCCGTTTACTTTTAAAACTAATCTTTGCGTTCACCAACGCACGTAAACGATTCTTATATTTGCTTAATTTACTCTTGTCCTCTCTAGTTAATTTATGATTCCCATTTAATGTGTTTATAGCACACTCGACATAGTTTTAATTAGATCGCCATCTGCAGATGTAACGCGCGTCTGGACTGGGGTTTAGCTTCTTTAAGTACGTGCAGAAAGTGCGACTGTGACTTCAACCGGTTCATTACCTTCAACAGCCACAAAAACGTCTGTTTTCCCCAGGAAATATCTTTGTTCTAAATCTCAATTGATTGCTTAAAGTCCAGAAACATAGAAGAATGCGGATCTTTACAAACTTCTAGATATATCTTATAAAAACTAGAAATGTTTTCGGGGTAAACCTGACGGGCCAAGTGCACAATTTGAGTCTTATCTCTGGGGTTCTTGAACACAACTATATACTTGCTGTTCAATGAAATTTCACTTGACGGTGGATCTTGGTGAAACAGGTTCTGTGTAATTGAAACTAGACTGATGTGATCTTTTAAAAATAATTGGCTAACTTTTGTGGAATTGGCAAAGTCCATTAAATCATCCAGCACTATAAGCGTTGGTACATTTTTAGGGTTTTCAAAATCCGGTACACATTTAACAAATAATACGTGTTTGAGATGATGCGGGGCGTTATTTTCAGTGACGCCACACAATATTTTCAAACAGAACGTCACAAAGCTACTCCCTGCATTCTAAAAGTCTATTTACAAATGTTGATTTGCTACAACTGCTTGGTCCTGCAACAATTAGTGTAAATGGATGCTGCAGCTTCAACGTCATACTATGAAATGAACTGTGATTTGTAATGGCACCTCTTTAAATAAATAATAAAGAAGTAGATAAATAAATAAATTACTGATATCCATACGGAACGCAGTCAAAGTTGTCCATAAGCCGGCGCTTCTTAAAGACAACCTTGTACTCCTTGGTCTCGGGCTCTGACACCACTATGCCACCCTGTTTTCTTTTAATTTTCTTAGGATTGTGAACATGTATAGGAGGCGCGTCTTCCAGAATCATGATTTTCAGAGAAGTAAAATTTACAACCTTTGAATTTTCATAATTCAAAGTTATACCCTTTACTGTATACTTACTTCTACGTTTACCTGTCGAGGGGCAAATTTCCGAAAACGCATAGTTTTTAGGGCGTCCCAAATAAACTGATCTATGAAGGAGCCAGTGCCGAACTCCTCAAACTCATCTGTGAGGTCGCCTAGATAGTCCCCTGTTGTCGCTTTTGGGGGTTCATCTACCTTCCGAACGTAGATCACAGTGTCTGTGTCACAGTAAAGAACACACTACCCCAACTTCCTCAAATACTCGTATAGTTTGAGCAGAGCTTGGGTTGTTACGTAAGCAGCAAATGCCACGTTAACATTTTTTCCTGAGGCGACATTGTCCTCGGAATATTTCCTAGAGACCCATGCCACCTCTTCGTTCGGGAATGTGAGGTTTGTAACCTCAGTACCCGGACTTGTAAAAAACGTATAAAACTCTCATAGTTGACATCCGTATTCTGGGTCTTGTTTTGGTTCTGTGCCCATTTGCCCCACATTGAGTTCTATTTTAGTTTTGCGAAAGTACGTTGCCCTGCATTTTGTGAAATTGATGCCTTGTCTAGAGCAATTCCCTCTGCGCGCCGGTAGTCCTCAATGTATTCGTCCTCGTCTTCCTCACTCTGAATCCAGGATGGGTAGCCGGATTATTCTTGTTTCAGTTTTAGGAACATGTTCACTTACTGACCTCCTGAATTGGTGTCTTTGTCAAAGCATGTTACTTCATACTCCCAAAATTCAAACACGTCCACCAAGCCATAACCCATATCTTCAGCCTTGACGAACTCATCCACTATCCATGTTTCAACTATACACCGCTCCTCATCATAGTGTGTAAGTCGTCCTGGTTCATAATGTCGGCACAAGCTGAACACAAGGGGAACATCAGTTTGGAGTTGCTTTTATACAGAAGTACTGGATGATACAGTTTCGTAAGAGTTGGAACCTTACATTTGATAATACCCCCATCCAAACTGTCAGGGGGACAGTCTGCACCCACGTACCTTTTCGGGTGGCCTACAGGAAATGTACCATATTTACAAATATAGACGTACAGACTCATGACGTCCACATAACGGATTACTTCCCCATCCTTAACTCTGTAATATGTTTTAGTAGCCTCTGTTCTACCCCGTACAAGGCATCACGGATATTAATAGGAACGTTCTTGACATAAGTGTGCGAGCAAAGTTATTTTTGAGGCCAGGATTGATACGCAACAGTTTTTAAAACTCGCACCCCAAATCAAAACATTGTAACCAGCGTCTTTTAATTTTTGCAACCTCGCCATTCTTTCCTCTTACCTGTTCTGCAATGTCTCATCAGTGTTGCCAATGGGTTTATGTAGATTGGGCATGCAAAGACACGCCTGCCAAAAGCAACCTAAAGACTCAAAGACTTCATTCATCTCTTCCCAATACCCATCAACTTTTACGTTTGGTACCCCTGCCAAATGTACTTTCCTCCCATTACCGGCATGAATAAAGTTTCGAGTCCGTCCCATATTCGCCAGCCATTGAAGACCTTCAACAGTCTGACGATCCCCCATACGGTAACCCGCTGTTGGGATAATACCTACAGTGTCAGATTTCAGGAACATGGTCCGGAATACCTTATTGCAATTGGACGATATAGTTATTGCTTCCCTAAACGGGTCAATCTTAACCAATTTAAAAAACAAATTTCTAAACGCGCAGCTTGCCTGCCTCAATACATTATCGTCGTCCATGCAGTAGGCCAGCAGTTCGTCCTTACTGCAGAATACCTGACCTTTGTGTTCCTTGTGCCATTCGAAAAATTGGGAGCGCTTATCAACGGACATAAAGTCCGGCCCGTAAAATTCGGGTTCAGAATTGGAACCCACATAATTCAGATTGCTGGCAGTATTTGAGAATTAGGGGTAGTACCCCTTCTTGCATGTTAGGTCAAATGATCTTGGTATGCTTTTTAGACTCATAGGCAAATAATTCAACGAGTCCAGAAAATAAAGATTTTCCACAGCCATACTAAGAATTTTACTACCGTCCATTATCAATTTTGTTTCCCATCCAAGTTCCAGAAACCTCCTAAGAAATAAATGTGCGTCGTATCCACGAGAGTTGTGTGAAATGACATAAACCTTCTCAGCGAATGGTCTAGACAGTCGAAAATAATCGATAAATTTGCCTACGGGGTCTTGTCATAACGAGTGGATACAATCGACATTAATATCTTGCACAGCTTCCCACTTCCAACACATTTGCTGAGCACATATGAGGTTTTGAACATGCTCAAAAACCCCATCACGCTTTTCAATTTCTTGTGTGCTCTCCGTATCAAAGAAAACGTAACAAATATTTGTTTGATAGCTTGCTAGATTTCAATGGAGCCACGTATCATAAAAGGCCTGAAAGTTGTTTCTTATTACATTAATTGCAAAATTTCTTGAAGCATTCATGTTTCGAATCAAAAGTTACCAAATAAGAACAATTTCGGCATACTTGTCTCCACCGACAGTCTATCTTGCCTTTCACTTTGAGAATTAGATGATTCTCGAAACACTTGCACTGAGAAAATACCTGTTACATGTACCACAATACTTGGACTGATCTTTAGTGCAAGGTGGTGTAACAGTACAGAGGGAGCAAACTTTCTCACATTTGTGTGTATTGTCATATAACGTATCACAGACGTTACATATGTAAATTTTTGCCATTGCACCCTTAAGTTCGGTAATTACATTATAATGCCCAATGTCTCAATCACATAGTAAATACAATTTCTTAGCCGAAATGAAATTTCCACCAAACATGACCCTATCTGTGTACAACCCATCAAACACAATAATTTAGTAATCCGAAACGTACTGCTGAAACTGTTGAAGGTTTCTTCAAACCAAACCCATTTCTATATGATTTGTACTTTGGGTCACCATTCACTCTGGCCATAGCAATTATTAGTGCATGAGCCAAACACAAGAAGTCTGCCTTCACAACGACAATTCTTCCCTTTATAGCACTCCAAACTTCCAATGACCTCCCTTTCGTCTTTTCTTGGCCGTATCCAACAGGCATCCTAACATGGTCCAGATGTACTTCCAGACGGTCAGTCACAGCAAACCTAGTATGAAGCTGTATGACGTTCCCAAGTACAGACCAAACGACGTCAGGTTTCAACTGGTCACGACGTCGTAAGCTAATGCCAACCACCTTATCCTGCACATTCTAAGTGTTACGAATTCTCAAACCCACCAAATCTCTACCTGGCACTTTATCCACCAAGTAATTCGTCATTGCAGTAATACACTCCTCGAGATACGATGTAGGTTCTTGCTCTTCACCCGGGGAATTAAACTTAACCTGTAAACTACGCCCAGTCGCATTAAATTTTGTAGAAGATTTGGAGGTCTCATTCAAAAACATGAAGGGTAGCTGGTCTGTTGTCTCGGATACCAGACTGCTTCTGCTAGAGAAAGCTATCTCCTTCCTGTTTACAGAGGGTGCCTCAGCCGGAGGAATAGCCCTTGCCCTATTCAGAATAATTTTCTCTGCAATTTTATATTTTGATTCTAACGACCCACTTCCTTGAAATAGATGCAATTGTTTGTAGGTTACTGCTAGTTGCGGGTTAAAACAGCTGTAGCCGCTGGTTGTTGCGGGTAGGAGTAAATGATACTCGATGCTGGCTGCAACAGTTGAAGTTCGCAGAGTTGCTGCTGGTACAAGTAGCGTTGGTAAATACAAAGCTGTACTCGAGTAGCGTAAAAGCTCTGAACACAGTCGAGGCACGATGCATAATATTTCAGTAAAGTAAAAATGCCCCAATATATAGTACTTCCTCCAGACATGTTAAGACCTTTTTGTCTTCTGAATGGCTTTTTCCAAGAATTGTCACTTGATTGTTATCTTAAGTATCCCCTTAATGGCTTTTAAAATGTCACCTGATTATAATCTTAAGTATCCCCTTAATGGCTTTTTCGTAGAATCGTTATCTGATTTTATCTAACTTGCATTCCCGGTGGCGCCAACAAGTCTGAAAGGGGTAACAAACCATTACGCGAATGACTTTGGCCTGAGGGGTCAATAAACTTCTAAGTGGTTTGATGTTATCTGTCTACAAGGAATGTTAATGGACTTACCCTGTGGGAATGTAGAACATAGTGAAACTAAGTTCGCAGGATACGACTCATCACTCAGTTAGTTGCTAACTAGCTCTCCAACCACGTGCACAGAGTTTAACTCAACTAGCGAACTTGTATACATATTTCCGCCAAGGCCGTCACCAAGCAGTGTGAACCTATAGCCTTTAAACTTGAAAAGTGAAGTTAATCCCCGTATAACATTTAAATATTGGCGTGTGCCCTTCATGGATATAAATCAACTGGCAGCTGCTGGATTTTTCTTCAGAAACCGGGATGATGTGGTTCGTTTTACGTTTTGTGCAGTGGAATTCGGGCATTGGGTTGAAGGAGATAATGCATTTAAGGACCATCAGCGTTGGAGTCCATCTTGCGGGATAAATAAGGGGTTATTTGCAGGAACAATCCTGCTTCGGCTCAAACATTTCAACAAGAACCTAGCAGTAGCTATGACGTGTGTAGGCCTTACATGGAGTACACACTAAAACATCACGTCCGGAGCGTCGTAAGTGTATATTTACTTTTATGTACTTACGTCCTATGTATAAATATAAGTGTACACTAATATTTATTGCCTTTTGCAGCTACAAAATGCATACAGTACAATGCATTACAGTGGGATGGTCTTATGTATTCCTATTATTCATCACATCAAGCCAGAATGCAGTCTTTCACTAATTGGCCTACAGCTTCTCAACAAAAAGGTAAAAATTTAAGTGGCACTGGCTTCTTTCACACATGATTTTTTTATATAATTAAAAGCCGGTTTATTACGAATAACTAGTATTTTCTCGACAACCAAACAAGATAGAACTGTTTTTTGTTACAGGTAAACTTGATACCGTTACATGCTTTCATTGTGGAATTACCTTAAAGGATTGGAAGTAAACTGACTGCTGCTGGGAAGAACATGCTAAATGGAGTCCTAAGTGCATTTACATACAACATGTGAAAAAATTCGTACGTTTGTATTATGTAGTGTTCCTCGTACACAGTGATGCCAAGTTAGAGTGTGTATGTTGTTACCTGCTTACCGGGGTCCGCTTACACCGTCTACCAACAACAATCATCAATGCGCTCGGTAAATGTGCGCATGTTCTAACCTGTCCACTCTCGCAGTTTATCAACAAGTCTCAATGTGGTTGGTGGTGTCTAGTGCTACACATAATGGATTTTCTAGATTTCTCCGATGTTTCATTTCTACCAAACTCAAGCATTGGGCAGTTGTGTGAGGACTTTAATACTATCGTAGGGCAAGGTATTTGGTACGATACATTTTAGGTTCAAAATACAAAGTTGTTATGGCTGGTAAATGATATTGTTACAACCATTAACAGTGATAATGACCTCTGTGCTTTATTCGGGCTTTATCCAAGTTATGTAGCTGGAAACCTGAACTTAGTAAAACAAATCAATTTCTATGTGCTTTGCAATAAACATAAATTACGCTGACCATATTGAAAAATTCATTGCGGGAAAAGAGTGCACTTTTAAATTACTTGCAGAAAACAGTCTTCTGTTAACATCTAGTTGTGATAGTGTTCTAATATCTTTTGAAACAAAACTAATACATGGACGGCTTCCGCCCGGACTAATATTGACCCAAAGTGCGTTAAGAAAAATGCGCTTATCGTCTGTAGCTTACGGTGTTTTGTGCATCAAAAAAGGTTTAACATATATCACAAATGACGTGTTAACATCAAGATATGAGTGCAAATTTGATATGTTTGCTTTGGATTTAGATAGACCTAAACGCTTAGCTAACTGTAAATTATACACCAAGTTCTGTTCCCGACATCCTCTAATACACATATTTCCCACCGGAATACTGTTCTGTAGTAAACGTTCTTACAATCTGTCATGGAAAAATGAGGTCCAATGTAAATTATGTGTTAAAACCGGACCTGCAAGTTTAAAATCGCTCTGTGTTAATAAGTTAGGAAGTTTACCGAGCAAGTACCGTAAATAAAAACTCCGAAAGTGCAAAAACCAATTATGTGTACAGTAAACACTGCGGCAACTTTATTTGTGTAAGTGTACGAGCATAATAAATTTGAATGGTGTGTATTTGTAAAGTGTAAAATTGTGTTTATTTTCCTTATTACCTGGTATAGGCTTCTTAAAAAAGAGATGGTTAAAGCAGCAGGATTTGAACCTAGAACCTTTCAATTATGAGTCTAACATCTTACCGCTTCAGCCAACTCTTTGTAGTGTCGTATAAAGTGTTAGATATATTGTAAAATGGCCGCCTTATTACAATAGTAAATGTTTCAAGTTAGTAACAAATAAGTTAGCGCGCTAGCCGCCATATTATGAAATGGCCGCCTTATTCAAATAACAAGTTAAAGTTAGTTTATCCTTAATTTAAATAGCGCATTAGTCCACCATATCTAAAAATGGCCGCTTTTTTCAAGTAACAAGTTAAGTTAGGTTTAAAATTGCCGCGCGTGTCCGCCATATTGCTTCAAATTGAAAATAGGGTTGGCGACAAGCTGTCTAGAAGGTTTGTTTACATCCGGCAAGCATAACAAGTTCACTGTTGAGTTTCAAAATAATAACAAATTAGAGTTAGTATAAAATTACCGCTCCAGCCGCCATATTGTCACATATTCAAATGGCGCCTTCGTTTACATCAAGTAACCATAAAAAGTTGAAGTTAGGTTAAACAAAAGGGTCTTTAACACTTGTACCATCTTTTGTTTATTTCACGTGAAAATAACAAAGTTTCGAAATAATAACAAATTAAAGTTAGGTTTGAAATTACAGCTCTAGCCGCTACATTGCCACAATTTCAAAATTTCGGCTTTGTTTACATCCACTAAATGCCTCTGATCAGGGAGGGGAGAGTTAGGTTTCAAAATAATAACAAGTTAGGTTTAGCCCGGCGTCAAATTGTCTATCTTTTGTTTAAATCATGTGACCGCCTGGGGGCAGTGGAGTGGAGGATTAGGTTTCAAAATAATAAGTTAAAAGTATTTTTAGCCCGGCGCCATACTGTATGGGACCTTTTGTTTACATCACGTGATCGCCTGGGGCAGGGAAGGGAGGGGAAAGTTTGGTTTGTTTATGTCCGACGTCACAGAGGTCAATGACCCTGCCCAAGTGGATGGCTAACTACTCACATAATGGTCCAATTTTTTGCAGTAGTTCAACAGATGATGGTAATTAATTCCTAGAGTGACTTAGCAGCTTTAGGACTAAGTGACACCTATTAAGCTTCTAGTATCATTAAGATATTCAACGAATTTTATGGAAGACGAACCTAAATTGTCTTGTTCGTGCGAGTCCGTCAATGGTCCCTATTTAGAACCAGATGAATTTAGTCCACAACCTCACATTTTATTTCTACAAGTTTCATCTCAATATAATCCACCCATTTACGCCTAGGTCTGGCAAATTTTTTCCTACTTCAGGTTGAAATTTTAATTCTCCGCTTGACAACAATTACGTCACTATGGCCAGGGTGTTAACTAAAAAAATGGTGTCTTCACAGGAGAGGGACTTCGTGTTATTAGGTTTTAAAAACAAATCCTGTAACAAGCGCATGACGAGTTCTGTTTAAGCTATAGAAAGTGGAGATCGAAATCACCTGCTAGCGGCTAATTTTCCACTCGACATTCGACAGAAGTAATGGAGTTTTGGCAGTTTCCCTGGAACACTAAGGCGCATCTAAGGACGTTAATATCAACATATGTCACAAAAAATCTGTCAGTTAAATAATTTTCCCCATTACTTTGTCTGGCCTCCTTGTGTATAAGACATCCAGCACAAACGCAGGAGATGAATATTTCCCGCCGATTAGAAATGAGAATCACAAAAAGGCTAAAGAAATTACTGATCTACTTTTTGTGGCCGTTTTACTCGTGTGTGTTTGCCTGTCAAACGTTAAAAAGTAATTTCACCCCTGTAAACAGTGTGGTAAGCATCTTGAGAACGAGGTAATGAAGATTGTTACCAGACGTGAAGGCGATTGCTGGGCCGCGTTGCTAGCTACGGGGATCATGTTACTCTCCCGGCTTTGTTGCGGAGATGACGAGTCTGAGCGATGAACCGCCGCCACTGTACCCACTTTGCGGCATTCCAGCATCTGCGGTAGCACCTGCTGTAAACAGACACACACACGCTTATACAAACTGGTTACAAAATAAGAATTCCTGTACTTTATTTGATATATCAGCGAACAAACAGCCGGCAAATCGTCCAGCCATCCGATAAAAAACCAGATATCCAGACAGCTAGTTACTGAACTCATTAACATGACGGTGCAACCGATAGAAGAAACAGTCAACCAAAGGCTGAAAGGAGCAATCAGCTAGCCTGCCAACCGACCGACCCACCAGCTAACCAACCAACCAATCGATGAAGCAACCAACTAAACTAGCAATTATTTATCCGACTAGGTATCGAAATAAACAGTGGACAAAACAGCGGAACCAGCCAGACACGCACGCAACCTTCCAATGGACGAAAGAATTAATGAAGCACTCAGCTAGCCAGTCATTCATCTTGTAACCAGCCAAACAACCCGCAGTAAGTAATCCCAAACTATCGACCAAGCAAGAAGTCGATGAATCCTCCAACAGAACAACCGACAAACCAATCGTCGCACCAAACGATCAGTTCGCCAACAAACCAGCCAAACGACCATCAGACAACCAAACAATCAATGAGCTCGAACTCCACGCAGTGGTTGTATTAATCGCAAAATGCAAGTCGTTAAACGAACTTAGTTATTTTGACTATTTCTCACCTACCGCACAATTCTAACTTCTTAAGAGATAAAATAATGCTGTGAGTGGGTATCTTTGTGTACTCCAACCCCCCTTCAAAGTCATAAACTCTTAGTCCATATTTCACGGAACTTTCTAGAGACATTGGCTGCAGCAGGAACCACAACGGCTTTAATACATGTATTCCGATTTTCATACGAGTGGTAAGAACAGTATGGCGGACTAACTGATCGAAGAAGTTGTAATGACGTTTTTAATATAGTCATGAATCAGTGCATGGTAATGGTTTTCCAACAGCTATGCAGTTTCTCTTAAAGTAATTTTTATGGAATGTAAGAAACAATGGCTACTGAATGTATAGCTTTACGCTTCTTTGTTATAACTTAATAAAAAAAGGTGAGCGAGTGAATTTTAACAGTTCAGACATACCGATTGTGTCTGAAATACTCGTATTGTCTGTATGTCAACAGTTATCAATATGACCATCTTATGTATTTTTTAGTTCAGGTCCGACTGCTTTAATATGAAATGTTTATTAAGTAGTAAATTCTTTCTAAAAAATAGTTATATTGAACCAGCAAACACTAATAAGAGTGGTAGTAGTGGTGGTGGTAGTATTGGTGGAGGTAGTAGTAGTAGTGGTGGTGCAATAGTACTAGTAGTAGTGATAGTAGTGGTAGTGGTGGTTGTGGTAGTAGTAGCAGTAGTAGTGGTAGTAGTAGTGGTGAAAATAGTTGTGGTGGTGGTAGTGGTGCTAGTAGTAGTAGTGGCAGTAGTACTAGTAGTAGTATTATTGGTGGTGAGGGTAGCAGTGATGGTGCTAGTAGTAGTAGTAATGGTAGTAGTAGTAGTTATAGTTCTGGCAGTAGTATTAATAGTGGTGATAGTAGTAGTGGTGGTGGTAGTGGTGGTTGTGCTAGTAGTAGTACTAGCGGTAGTAGTAGTACTAGTAGTAGTAGTAGCAGTGGTGGTAGTGGTGGTAGTAGTAATAGTAGTAGTAGTACTATTAGTAGTGGTGGTGGTAGTGGTGGTCGTGCTAGTAGTACTAATAGTAGTAGTGGTAGTAGTAGTAGTGGTAGTAGTAGTAGTGGTAGTAGTAGTAGTAGTAGTAGTGGTAGTAGTGGTGGTAGTAGTAGTCATGGTGGTGCTAGTAGTAGGAGTAGTGCTAGTAATAGTGGTTGTGGTTGTGGTACTAGTAGGAGTGGTGGTAGTGGTGGTGCTATTAGTAGTAGTAGTCGTGGTGGTAGTGCTGTTATTAGTAGTATTGGTATTGATAGTAGTAGTGGTGGTTTTGTTAGTAGTAGTAGTAGTAGTGAAAGTAGTAGTGGTGGTAGTAGTAGTGCTGGCTAGTAGTAATGGTGGTAGCGGTGGTGGTAGCGGTGGTGGTGCTAGTGGTAGTATTAATAGTGCTAGTAGCAGTGGTGGTGGTAGTGGTGGTAGTAGCGGTGGTGGTGCTAGTAGTAGTAATAGTAATAATAATCATAATAATAGTAGTTGTAGTACTAGAAGTAGTAGTAGTAGTGGTGGTGGTGATGGTAGTAGTAGTTTAATGCCCCAAATTGTAATATTTTTTAGCAAGCT
>Ga0268261_10000771_pt1 | contig 20921 bp, 14 predicted proteins | sample TergutNc150P1_FD_190353 | JGI IMG/M metagenome (GOLD analysis project Ga0268261, IMG submission 190353) | Nasutitermes corniger P1 segment gut microbial community from laboratory colony in Florida, USA - Nc150 P1 (SPAdes) (version 2) | ecosystem: Host-associated > Arthropoda: Insects >...
TGTGTGCGTGCATGTGTGCGTGCATGTGTGCATGCGTGTATGCGTGTGTGTGTGTGTGTGTGTGCGTGTGCGCGTGCGTGCGTGCACCGTGTATCACGATGTATGACCTTACAGAGTGTGAGCAAGAGATGGTGTGAAGACTGTAGCCAGCCACTATACTGACAATTTATCACTGCTGCCATAGCCAGCTCTGTATAAGCCTAACAGCCACCACATTCATCCTAAACTGTATACAATCCACAGATAAATGTTACGCACAGTTCCACAGATGACAGAAAATAAAAGGGTACTCACAAAGGAAAAAACACAAAACTAGAAAACAGACAAAATAAAGGACTGAAGATATTAAGGGACAGAGTATGTTATGAAAACGAGGAAAGATGAAGACCAGAATATTTTATCTATTTAAAAGTTCATGCATGGACATGGCATCAGTAGACTAATGGTAACCTGAGATCGGATTTGTAAGTATTGTATTCACTTAAATGCAAGATGAGGTTTTTTCCTTAAGTTTAGTGCTTAAATAAGTGAGGTCATCTTAAATTTGCATATGAAGCATCAAACTGGACCTCATCACACCAGATCACTCTGAACCAGACCATATGGAGCCAAACCAAGGCCTGCAACGCCAAATCCTCATGTGTCAATACAAGAGAGAACACAGCATGACCGCAGCTGACACGATCTTTTTTGGGACTTCATACAGCATCTAATTTTGTATGGAAGCAGCTCTATTTCCATATTCAGGCAAAGAAGTACCTAACCTGGTGGACCTCTAATTGAGCTAACCTCAGTCACTCAACACCAAAGAAACCATAACTTGTTAAGATATGCATGTGAGAACAGATCCAGTCCAACAGTAGTAACAGGAAAATGGCTATTGAAAAATTAAAAATTAACTACAAGACTCAACAATAAAACCTGGAGCAATCCACAAATTAAAAACAAAGAAGAGTCACGAACTCACACCGATCAGACCACAGACACAACACAAAATTCTAGAACACATGTACTTAAAATTCTTACTACCACTAACAAACACCATCTGTGGAGAAAACGGTGAATCTTCATGGGTTCAAGTAAGTTTATAAACCAAGAAACGTAAATGTATTATTTAGCCAGTGTGGATCATAACAGCATGGCAGTGCATCTCACCAGAAGTGTCTGGGAAGGGTTTTAAGAATTGCTGTATATCCAATGGAATGGAAGGGGCTGATGGTGATATGTTGTGGAATGGCTGTGAAGAGGATGGAAATGTTAGGAGTGAGCGTGAGGAAGATGAAGACATTGACTGTGAACAAAGCCCGTGACACCGATTGGTTAAGACAGAATCTGACATGCTTTGTGTATCAAGTGTATGAAATTAACGGTAAAATTTTTTTTTCTTGGCAGAAGTTTTATTTCGATGGGGCTGGTCTGAGATTTGGACAAATTCATTTTTCCTTGGCAGACATGTTTTATTTGGAGGGTCGTCTTAGATTAGAATCATCTTGCATTTGGGTACATGCAGTTGTATGGAACAGAAAAGGAAGACATAATACTGTATGGCAAATACAAACATCAGAAATTCAGGTAATAAAGAATAGAATGCATTGCATACAGGCAGGTTTTAACAATGAACACAGTTAACCATGTAAATGTGTTAAATATAAAACTAAAAAGAAAACACAAAAGAGGACAACCAAGATCATGATGGCAACAACAGATCAGGGAAGATGTCAAAGAGAAGGAAGGAAGGTAGAATACAGAAGGAAAATGTGGAGGAGGAGATTTGGGAAGTGATACTGATGGGAGGGCTTGGTTGCTGGCTTACAAACACAAAGTAGAAGTACTGAAAGAGAAATAAGATAGGTTCTCATTATGTTCACAAACTTACATGTGCATCCACAAATGTCTCAGACTGCAGACCTTGGGAAATCTGTTGGAATCCAGTGCGCAAGAGGGGAAGGAAGATGCCTGACACAGACACGTGGTCTCCTGGTAGGGCCTGGCGAGTCGTCTCACCACGACACAACACAGTGAGACTGCGAGGAATGTTCCCAACAGGTACTTCATCACTCTGTCATACAAACCAGTGCAAACAAAAGCCACAATTCAGACATCCTCAGACCTAAGAGAATTCCGCAAGTGTTCTGCTAACTGTATTGGCTGTTCAGATTTCATACAGAACCCCACAGCACAGTGGTAACCACAGTGAAACCCCTATTTTACATCATCATGTAAACCTTACCAAAAAAACTGTAAAATCAAAGAAAGTGTAAAATCAGGGAAAACAAAGAAAAACAGATGACTGGTATTTCTCACTGCCTTAATCTTCCTCAATACTAAAATCAAGTTTACACAGTATAATAATGTTTAATTTTTGCAAACTTTCAAAACAGTAAAACTCACTCTTCCATTAACTGTTTAAAATAAAGTTCACGAAATAGCAATCATTTGCAAAATCAAAACAGAATAAAATTAATTTTTTAACCAGTCCAATATTGTTATTTGTTCACATTTTTCTAGATGCTTCAATGTGCACAGCTTGTTTTCGAGCTTACTGCATGTCATTAGTATGTTGTCCTCCACATCAGACTGGTGGATGTATATATAATCTTGCCACCTCTGGTCCTTGAAGAGCACCAAAAAACCTACTTTGTTCTCAATATGCTCTTTCTCCACTTCTTCTTCTTCTTGTTTTTCTTCATCCACACAAGTCAGGTAATCCTGCATGACCTGATCTACACTTTGTATCTCACATACACTAACACTGGCATCATAGGACACATACTCATCAAATTCCATGCACAATGGTTTCAAGGAACACAAGTCATCTTTTTCTTGTTCATTCAGCACATCATTGCTAACATCAATGTATTCACCGGCTGATGAAAAACCACACTTCTTGAAGCAGTTCTCTATGGTGGTTGGTGGTATCTGTCTCCGGGCTTCTGCAATGAAGTGAAGAGCTGTGAGGAGGTTGATCGTCATTTTGGAAACATCACCAAGTAATTCTCCATCAATCATTGCTGCTGCCTTCCATATGAGTTGCTTTCTGTACTGGAATTTGAAAGCATGGATGATCCCCATATCCAGCAGCTGCAAATGGCTTGTGTAATTTGGGGGAAAAAATTTAACTCTAATATATTTTACAGCAGTGGTACCTCTTGGGTGTGCAGCACATTGGTCAATAAAGAGCAAGATTTTTCCATTTTTACTGCTATCTGGTGATCCAATTGCACACATTGTCAATGTCTTACTGGGCTGGAGATTATACAAGAGTCCAGTTTCATCAACATTAAACATGTCCTTCAGCTGGTACACATCAGTTATTTTGGGAAATTCTTCACTTTTGCAGTCCATCACTGTTTCGGGATTTACAATGGCACTTTCTCCGAACATAGTCTTGTACACCAGGTTGTCTTTTCTTAAAAAACTGTCGATACCTAGACGAGCAGCTACATGTAGAGCTTCGTCCTTCAAGTGGGGTTCATTGATAGATGTGTTGGTGGTACACACTTGCTTGAGCCACGCCAAAGGGATAGCTTCAAGTTTTTCCAATGGTAAAGTCTTCAGAGATTTGCATTCCTTAGAAAATGATGGCCCACAACACAAGTAACTATACTCTATTTCAGACTGCTGACTCAGTATCGTATTTAACGTCGATACTGACAAACCAAGCATTGTCGCTAGATCCACCTGAGTTCCCACATGAGAATTAACTTCGGCTAATATCTGCTATTTTTTGTCTACAGGAAACACTTTACATTTTTCCCTCATTTTCATCTCATTTGAGGACATTTTCACAATAAATGGACAGTTTTCAGCTTCACTCAAGACAATCACTGAACATTAAAAATTCTGCACTTCTTCCCTAAAACAGTTCAAACAAAAATGGTATGGCTTGGGTTGGCTTGCTTGCTTCCACTTCTTTTATTGACTGAATTCATTCTTGCCATGGAAGCAGAGCATGTTTTATTTGCTAATTTTGCTGGACCAATCATAACACTTGTTAGTCGAAAACTTCACGAATGGAAATGCATGTAAAATCGAGAGAGTTACTGCCAGCGAGACTTCAAAATTCAGATGTACAATTGCAGAAGATGCAAAAGGGAGGACATGTAAATTCAGGTAATTTTTAACACTGATCTTATGGCCTTTCAGTAAACACTATAAATTTATAGCGTAAATTCTGGGAAAACTTACATTCAGAGGATGTAAAATCGAAGTTTCACTGTATATGCGCTACCAGCTCTAATTTTAAAACAAACTACATTTTGCCTACAGTGTACTGTGTGTTATGAATGATTCTCACCATGAACAGTGATTATTTCCTTAAACAGCACTACGTGGCTGCACCTTGTAATACAGAAGCAGCTCGTTTCTGTAAGATGGAAGCTGAATTTTACTACTAATTAGATCAATTGCCAAGGCTTAACTGCACTATTAAAATGTATATTATTTTGAAATCTTGTTGGCTGAATGATCCACGGTTCAATTCCCAGCACAAGCTCTTTCTCAAATGTCCAGACCAATTCTACAGGCAACTCAGCCCCCTACAAAAGGTATACAAGGAGCTCTTTCCCCAGGTATAAAGTGGCTGGGGAGTGAGAGTGTGGACCATTGTGTGAAGCACCCAGTAATGTTTCATTAATTCAACTCATATCCTTTTAAGTTTTTGTATGAGTGTTTAATAGTCTGACATTCATAATGCAGTTTACTTCAGCACCATTATCCACCACAAATACGTGTGTATGGAACAAATGCAGAGCTTGCTCACTGCCAACACATTTCAACAAGACATTACTCACATGCTCTTGAATGCGCAGTTCTTGGAACTTGATAAACTTGGATCCGCGCGTCTGCAAATAAAGACGGCCACCAGCCTTATTCACTCTGCAGTCCGCACTTGGACACATCACCAGTGGCATGAATGTGAGGGAATTAACCTGTCAAAGGGAATATAAAATCTGAGTTGGGAAGCTCTTAAAATATCTGACTGTAGACTGGCAGACAGTATTACAATATGTGTTACAGGAATGCAGTGTGAAGCAGACAATTCTTCTGGCATAAGACAGGTCACAGTAACAGGTTTCTGTGATGGTAATGAATATGGATGCTGCGGGAACAGGGTGTGTACTGGATGCACCTGACACAGGGTGCAGTCCAGTGGCAGGCTCTTGTGAACATTGCAATGACCATTCACTCCCATAAAACATGGCAATTTCTTGGTGAACATGTAAATTATCGGCTTCTCAAAAATGACTCATAATTATGTGTGGTGTATTGCCCAAACCTGGTGGTTATGTTGCACAGCATGATTTTTCCACTCGTCACAAGTTTTACTTTGATTATAATTTTGTTTTGGCTTCACTGAGAGTTTTTTGCCAGCTTTTGATTAGATTCCTGTTAATATTTACTTGACTGGATCAATACCCAATATTGATCCAAACTTTCATCACATGTGGATGTCAGATGGTAATGATAGGTAGAAAGGCGTATCACTTGCTACTTTAATTTAACAACTTCCTCAAATTATTCCCCTACTTCTTTACCAGAAAAATATTTAGTGCAGCTCACCAACACAAAATTTGGTTGAAGTCTGTCCCTTCACTGGTTCTCTCCCACTTACAGATATAGTAAAGCTAACAGGTATGTTTTCTGTTCATGCTTGTTTGCACAAAACATACATTATAGGCTATTCCACCAAATTCCTCTTCCTCTAACGTACAAGTTATCCACACCACTAGATAAACTTTAACATTTCGCCATATCCGTGTCTTACCGGCTGATACGTCTCCGCACCGCACTGGTCACATGTGTATGTGGCGACCACCATCATGGGTTTCACTTCAGTGCAGCGTGTCACTATGCCCCGCACTGTCACCAACTTGCCCATGTGTTCTGATTTGACATCTCTAACTGGAATTGGTTTGTTCAGGCTCATATCCTTGAAATAGACTTCACTGCAATAACAACAGACAGCAAGATGAGAAATGAAATAGATGACAAGCCAGTTTCACTGTCATTTAAAATTATCCATGTTCTGTGCAGTAAGACATGTCACAGCACACATTCCAAAAACTTCAGTATAATTAGATACAATAATGTATGAACTTACAGCAGTCCTCATACACACATCGACGTACTTCACGCAGAAAAACACAATAATGGCTAGTTATGTCACAGATGAGCAATAGTAAAGTTAAAACACAAATTTAACGTGGTTAAAAACACTAAAAAGTGCAGTACAGTGTGTGCATAATAACAGCTGTGTATCATAACAGCTGTGTATCATAACAGCTGTGTACCATAAAAGCTGTGTATCACAACAGCTGTGTATCATAACAGCTGTGTACCATAAAAGCTGTGTATCATAACAGCTGTGTATCATAACAGCTGTGTACCATAAAAGCTGTGTATCATAACAGCTGTGTATCATAACAGCTGTGTACCATAACAGCTGTGTATCATAACAGCTGTGTACCATAACAGCTGTGTATCATAACAGCTGTGTATCATAACAGCTGTGTATCATAACAGCTGTGTACCATAACAGCTGTGTATCATAACAGCTGTGTATCATAACAGCTGTTACTTGATAGCAAACATCTACTGCAGCAATTTATCTTCATTTTCAGGGATATGTCTCTTTGTCTCATGTGGTTGTTTATGTCACCATGGATAGATGAGCAGTGATCATGCATCCACAGTGACTATTATGATACACATCCCGTACTATGCTTTTTAACCATTTAATATTCATACTGTAACTCCACTATTGCAAATCAATGGTATAACTAGCCATTACTGTTTTTTTTTTTTGTTAAGTACCTAACTGAAGACAGCCAAAAAAGACTAAAACATATAGGAGGACTACAAGTTTGTATATTACTGTACATAATTACAGTGCAGTTCTTGGTATATACACTGACCTGTCACATCTTGTCAAGCAATATTTGGAAAACAGAAAATGTATACTAAATTTGACTTGCAATGTCTTATAGGAGGAGTCCATTTGGTATATGTTGCTGCAAATGGGATGATAATACTAAAGCAAACAGTAAAGTGGAGGTGATAACATAAAGAAAAGATTTATAAAGAAAATTACAATCTAGCAGTAGCAACAATTATGAATCTTTGTACAGTAAGACAGTGTCACGCTTAGAAAACACAACTCTGTGGGCACACCATTATTCCTACTAGTATAGTGACTAGGCTGTCAGCTGGACAAACAAAGGGGCAAGTATTTTTCTCTTCTCCATTGCAACCTTACTGGTTCTGGGCCCCATGACACCTGTTATTCAATGGATACCAGACTGCTTTCCCCCTGGCAGAAATGATCAACCAGGTGAAGATGACCAGTCAGCTCAGTCCAGTGCCAAGGTTAAAACAGGATGTAACTTCACCTCCACTCTTCACATACCTTCACAGTATGCACAGGAACAACTTTTACCTTCACAATATGTAGGTGGACCACCAAAGATCTTCTATAAATGGAGCTAAATTCAAACATTCCACCTAAGAGTCAAGACCATTACAGTACACAACTTAATACCATTACAGTTCAAACTTATTCTGCTTTATTGTAGCTCACAGACATGGCACTGGATGCTAAATGATGGACTGTGAAGAAAGTGGAAGGAAAAGGTCAAGGTCATGGTTCAAGTTAAGGCACTGCCACAAAATTTGAGGTACTACTCTAAAATTTGCCTGCTGAGACCGAAGACAGCCACAATACCAGCCATCTGGTACCTGCCACATAATTCCACAAATTTTAAAAAATCTAGCAGCCACCTCAAAATTCTAACCAAAAGAAGTGTGATAGAAAAGCAGATCCACATTAACAACCCACAAATATCAGGCACCACATTATAAAAAACTGGTCACCTGAATAATTTGATGCCTGGAAACTGAGCACCCCTGGTCACAAGCATTACTAATTGCACCACTTTGCTCAGTGACTTCCTCTGGTGACAGTGTCAATCTCTGTTCACACGTTCTTAGCACAACCAATAACACCAATTCCCACACAACAGTCTACGGAAGTCTCAAAAATGTGTGATTTCAGGCTTCCACCACAGTGTAAATGAGATCTTTGCCCTTCTTGGATTATACACTGTGTAAAATCCCAGAACAGCAAAGATCTGAAATCCCAACAACTTACAAGCGTCTCATCAGCTCTGGCGGGTACTTGTTACGAGAGTCCCTCTGTTCACCAGGCTGATGCATACGCTGCTCCATCAGCAGGCGATGTTCTATGTACACATCCAAAGAGTCCTTGGCTGTAATCTGCCAATGAAACATCAATACAGTAAGAGTTCCTTTGTCCAGTACACTCTGATCAACAGCAAGTGTGCTAGGTCATATTTATATTTTTATGTACACTCTACTGGAATTAAAGACTCCTGGAGAAATAAGATAACCTATCACCTCCCAGCACACATGGGAGGCTGTGACCACTGTGCTGTATATTTCATTGTTTGCAATGCTTTGTACACACACACTGTATATTTCATTTTATTTTCTCAACATAGCCTGCATTAAAATTGCTTTTCATAAGTCACCATTTTAGCTGCTTGGCACATCCTATTCCCCAGCTGCGCTGTATAAACAAACTTTTACTGTAACATCTTCAAAATACAGGAAGTAATAATTACAGTTCTCACTCACCCAACTGAACTTTATTATACAATCTCACTGACTTTGCCACTTTCTTCCCAGTTGTCTGTCAGTGGTCATACTGCGTAAAGCAGCCTTGTTCACTACTGTTCACTGTCAAGCAACCACAGGCAAAAAGCAATCCATTAATTTAGAATTTATAAGCCTTACCAAACCGCATCATTTCATTTTTGGAAGTTGGATGAAAAATGTAAAACACTTGATGAACACCTGCTTATTTGCAGTCTAATGATGGCTTGTACTGCAGAGGCTTGCTGGGTTCAGAATGACAGATGCAGAGTTTCAGACTAAAATGGATCGTATTGTTGTTTGTGCACTCTGAATGAATGACAATGTGCCAACTGCCAATTATACTATGCCACTGTGCAGCATTTTCTTAAAGACTGCTGACCATCACAAAAAAAAAAAATGTTCATTAGGGTCATTAGTATGTATTTAACTGAGTACAGGATACAGACAGCAGGTTTGGTCAGTGCACAGAACATACAAAATCAATAACATTTATCATCACGCTGTTCTTACTCCATTACTCCTATTACAACAACAAAACACTCAACCACCCCTCCTCCCAGTACTACTTTTCTCATTTCCTTCTCCCACTTATATCTTGACCTATGTATAGTTAGAGACTTCCATAACTTTCTCAGTCCTGTAATCCTAGTGCAATTTATAGTTTCCTATACGCTACACCATTGTTCATAATTAGCCACTTTCTGTTCGTAAACTGATTTCTACACCTCTGCATTTTTAGAATACGTGAATGGCATTCAACATATAACACTGGAAAAATTTTTGAAAAAATGTATAAAGAAACAGTCATGGCTAAATTTTAGATACTATCCTGGTGCTTGTGTCAAGGGTCTGAGGCAAAACATAAAGACTGTCATCCAGTAAAATAAAAGCTTATTAGAGACGTTTAATATAAGAAACAAGGAATTTAACTATTTTAGTACACCTTGCTCTAGCAGCCATTTCAGCATGTTGCATGAGAGGTTCCCACATTCCCTTCAAACATCAGAAGCCACTCAGCCAGCAACCCGAATCCTCAGACACACCACTGTTAGAACTTAAATCTTACACAACAAGCACCTTAGCTTGTAATATGCTGATGTAATGGCTACCTTGATACACAAGCATGTATACAAATGCTCAGACAATGAAACACAAATTACGCAGCAGGTTAAGTAGATACAAATTAAAATATGCATTATGTCTGGTAATTGAAATCAACAGCCACCTTCCACCTTCTGTCAGCCATTTCTGTATGTGGTACAGTTAATACACAGTCGCTGTGTATATCGTTTGTCACTTCATGCCTCTACTCTCAACACAATGAGTCTGCTATGTTGTTAAAATAAATGGCAAAAATGGCAACCAACAGTAGTCAGATAATATAATGATACTATATATTTTACAAAATAAGAACCATAAGCCATCTGTAAAACTCTTAATCCCAACAAACATCATGAGTGCACAAACATCATCACAGTTCAGTATTTAACACTGAGCACAATTCTGGCCAGTCAAGCAAGCTGTTCATACACGTGTCTAGACACTGTGTCTGCTCATCTTACCTCTCGTTCCTTGTAGTGTGGCAACATCTCGTAGACGATTTCAGCTGCAACATTGACATAGCGACGTGTGTTGCTTGCAATGTCCTTCGCCAACCCAGAATCAAAATCTTGCACATCATCCAGTTCAATAACTAGAGCCACCTGACAGACACACAACACACTTGTGTTCACTGGACAAAGGACTGCATGCTCAGGTACACAAAAAAATATTATTCAACTGCAGGAAAAGAGGGATGGAAGGCTGAACAGGACAAGTAATACAAGAGATCAAAAACAAACTTTTGATATAAAAGATGAGGGAGAAGGGACCTTGAATGACTGAGAAAATGATGGGTATTCTAAAGACAGAGCAAGACAATGATTTCTATCATAAGAAGAAGAAGAAGAAGTAGGAAAGGAGAAGAGGAGAATACTGGAAGAAGATGAAGGTAAATGATGGGAGGAGGAGTGTTAAGATGGAAGGAAGAGAAAGAGACTTCTTTGAATAGCTTAGAGTTGGTCAGCTGTTGAAAAGCTTCCAGTCATGGAGTCCAAAAGTGCATTACCATCAACCCAGAAAGTCTATTCCTAGAACTTGTCCATAGATCTGATGCTTAGCTTGTATCACTAACCCAAAAGGAGTAGACTACCTGTAAGACACAGGCACGGATGGAGAGGTGGAATTGAAACAAATTGTATAGAAACAGTGTTTAAATGTCTGGACAGGACTGATCTGGCTCAGAGCAGGGACTGATAAACATGGTAATGAAAGGAAACTTAAATCAACAATACTGGTGTAAGATCTTGAAATCTCAAACAGTACTGAAACATTATGACAGACCATTGGATAGTAGCTGATCAAACACCAGTTTCTCAAGATGGACTCCATTCCATAAAGTTAGTTTCGCAATGATCAATACTTTGACAGGCAGAAATTTCATTCTACATCACAGTCCTTACATATGTTCCCAGTCTCAAGTTACCAACCACAGAATATACACAAGAATCAATGACACTGCAGTTTAAAGTAGACCAACCAGTTGCATGACATGTGGAAGATTCAAGTCTTCTGGGATGTGATATTGTGTCAATGGGAGAGTAGCTCCTGACATTTTGAAAGATCACCATGCCTTCATTTGCAGGGTCAAGCAGCCCAAATATAGCCAAATGGGATAACAGGCTGTAGTATACAGGTTTGGTGTTGATGGTGGTGGATGGCCAAAGTGGGTAGCAGTGAGGCCTTGATGTGCAGGCTGGGAGATTTGAGAGACTGACAAAAATATGACAGAATTAAAACACAAAAACAAAATAAAAAAGAAAATAAAAGAGGAAAGGAATGAAAACACGTGTGGGCCTTTAAAAGAACTGAGGTAAGATGGGGTTGCTCATGTTTCATTATTTGCTACACCCACTAACACACTATTTTCCCACATGATCCTTGTTCATAGAATGCTTGACTCTGACAATGAAGGAACTATGACCCTTCAGAGCGGTGGGAACTACTTGTCCAACAGCAACACCACTGTGAGATCCTCAAATTTTTCATTTCTGAGAAGTTAGTGACCTGACATACAAGTCAAATTAAGGAACTGAATAGTGGGTTAGGTGGATCAGATCTTATCAAGTCTGATCAATATGGGTACAGATATATTGCACATTACCTGATCTCGATGCGCTAATTTCACCAACTGATGTACATACTTAAAGTCCTTGTTGCCATCCATGTCTATGGTAGCAAACTCCATTAAGAATTGCTTAAGTTTCTCTGAAAATTGATTAAAGTTTGTTATATAACATGTGTCTGGAAGTGAAAGTATCTTATTCAAGGACATAAAAAATTGAACACTTTAGTATCAAACAACCCACTATGCTAACAATACACAATTGAACACATTAATCCAGGTATTATATCAGTCCTGTAATGGTGTGTTTTAACATGTTTTGGCACACCACTACATGACCATTGCTGTTCTTAGTTTTTGAGTAAGGCACTCTGACAAATTACATGTTTTATTTTTTTGTGGAATGTGTTTGCATACTATAGGTCTACTGCATACTTAGTAGTCAGCCAACTAGTAGTAGTCCGTCGAGTCAGCTTAGACCCTTGGTGATCCTACGGAGGATTTTCTAGGCAAGTTTAGCTGTACAGGAGTGGTTTGCCATTGCCTTCTCCTGAATTCACTTCACATTCGTCCGTACTCTATTCCGAGTCTTTTCTTCCACCAGCGTACGCCATTTTTTCCTATCTTGTACTGCTTCTTTTAGGTCTTCCAATCGTAGGCCGGTTGCTTCCTTGATGCTGTCAAGCCATCGCAACCGTGGTTTTCCCTGCTTCCCATGTCCTTCAACTTTTCCAAGCATAATGTCCCGTTCCAGTGACCTTTTTGCTCTCATGACATGACCAAAATAGCGTAACTTTAATCGGAGGATTGTCGCTTCAAGTGATCTTTTGGGTTTCACGTCTTCCAAAACTGAAAAGTTTGTTCTCTTCTCTGTCCAGGGCACTCGTAAAAGTCTTCTCCACGTCCATAGCTCAAAAACATCGATTTTTTTCCTTTCCCTTTTCCGCACTGTCCAGCTCTCGCTTCCGTATGTCACTGTCGGGAATATTATGGTTTCTGCTATTTTAATTTTGGTAGCTTTTTTAACATTCCAATCCTTCATTATCTTCTCTAGTTTTGTCATTGCCATTCTTCCAATTGAAAGTCTTGTATTGATTTCTTTGTTATCGTATCCATCTCTAGTAATTATGGAGCCTAGGAAAGTGTGGTAGCTTGTTATCTCGATTTCTGTTCCGTCCAATATGAATTCATTTAGTGTTCCTGTTGTCATTATCTTGGTCTTCTTAAGGTTCAGCAACAGTCCGGCTTTCTCGCTCTCTTATTTTAGCTTTTTTAGTAGTTCTTCCATGTCTTCTTTCTCTTCGGCTAATATTGTGGTGTCGTCCGCACATAGCAAATTGTTTATGGTTCTCCCTCCTATTTTTAATTCCTATGTTGTCTTCGAATCCCACCTTTCTCACTATATATTCACTGTACATGTTGAATAAGTAGGGGGACAAGATGTACCCTTGTCGAACACCTTTTCTCACTTCAAACCACTCTGTGTCGCCATATTCCGTTCTTACTGCAGCCTCTTGATTCGCATACAGGCTTCTTATAAGGGCACTCCCATGTTCCTTAATGTGTTCCACAGTCGACTATGATCCACGCAGTCGAAGGCTTTGCTGTAGTCTATGAAGCACATAATTATTGTTTTACCATATTTTGTTCTTTCTAGGATCCATCTTATGTTTGCGATCTGATCTCTTGTTCCTCTGCCTTTTCTAAATCCTGCTTGTTCTTCTGCTAGTTCTCTTTCAATGTATGTTGCCAGCCTGTCTTGAATTATTCTCAGTAGGATTTTACTTGCATGAGGGATTAATGCAATGGTTCTGTAGTTGGAAAACAGTCTCATGTCTCCTTTTTTCGGCAGAGGTAAAAATATGGATCTGCACCACTCTTGGGGCCACAAAGTGCTCTCCCATATCTGTTGACACAGTGCTGTTAAACCTGTTATCGCTGCCTCGCCTGCTGCTTTTATTAGTTCTATTGGCAACTCATCTGCGCCGGTCACTTTATTTCCAGTTATTTCTTGCAGAGCTTTCCTCACTTCGCATTTCATCACCATTGGTTCCTGTGTACATGTTTGGTCCTAGTTAGCCAACTACTGGTAGGCAAACAAGCAAGAAGTTCTTCCAGAAATCAGAAAATGTACAGTCTCTTACATTTGATGGTCAAAGAGGGCTGACATAGTACATTTTGACAAATAACTTTAACATTCACACAGATAGATCCATGTCTAATGCACTAAAACTATCATAAGAGAAGTTGATCCAGGAACATAGCAGCTGAAGTCAATAACATCTTCTCAGGCAGACAGCCTTGTCAAGGTGCAAAATTCTCCAGCATTTCAGGGACTGACTCTGAAGATGGGGAAAGAGTCAGTCCCTGAAATGTTGGAGAATTTTCCCACCTTAGCAGCTGTCAGTCTGAGAAGATTTCATTGAATGGTTTTCACAGCTGCACTGGCAATTATCTCAAAGTTTTAAAAGGAGAGAATAATGAAATTACATGAATTTTAATAAGAGTTTAAGAATTAATGAGAATGAAAAATTTCAAACTTGTTAAAACTAACAAAATTCACATGAGAAAAGCCTATGTATTATATTATATTATATTATGTTATGTTATATTTATTATATTATATTATATTATATTATATTATATTATATTATATTATATTATATTATATTATATTATATTATATATCATATAAGAGGCTGTAAGTATTTACAATCACTTACAGAGCGTACACTACAAAAAAATTGTTGTATGACCTGTATATAACAGATACATGGAATAATTAAAGAGCAAGAGCCGAAGAATAGTTCTTTGAGGAACACCAAAATCCCCTACATAAGGCATCCAATAAGAACCACAAATTCAAACAAAGGAAAAGCAATTGGTTATTGAACAACACAGCCAACATACAAAGAAGCGGCAGCAGTGGAGGTGGTGGTGGTAATAGTAGTAGTAGTAGAGGTAGTAGTAATAGTGGTGTTGGTGGTGGTAGTAGGTCACAATCACAGAGTACAGGTTTTACTTGAGAAGTGATGTTCAAAGCTGATATATATATATATATATATATATATATATATATATATATATATATATATATATATATGAGGAAAAGTACAGAGCCAAGTCCTTGCTGTTGTAACATGTAACAGAACAGAATTTATTTAAATTCCACAAATCTGTCTTGGGACTAAGTTGGATGTAGAACATGTCATAGCATAACACAATATATGCTTCAATACAAACATAAATGTACAGTAAACATCTACTAACATACTTAGAGCAAAAAAATAATTGTGTACTTAACTATCACCATCCCTATGCACAGGTTTCTAAATTAACCGAGGATTTGTGACATATTCTTATACATAGCATAGTGTTATATCCTTAAATATTTCTGTGTCATACTTTTAAACTTCTGATCATAGCAGCAAGATTAATTGAAATTGTTTACAATGCTCCAGTTTTGATATAATTTGGAAATGATTATTTTATTTGTACTTTTTGTTTTATCATGCAGGCACTTTTTAAGTCATTGTCCAACCATGTCTATAATTCCACAAACAGTTCTGATTAGTTGTAGATTATAATCTACAGAATTAAATGTTTTAGCAGGATGTCAAGCATCCACCAAAGTGCATTGCATTAACAGTGCACAAGATACAATCTGTAAGACTAGCTATATATGTGTCCATTGACATATTCCATAAATCTTTACTATTTCCTGCAAAGATATTGTTTAAGCATGGAAATTACATACTGTCATACACAACAGTTGATAATGGCGTTTTTTTTTTGTAACTCAAATAAGCATACCGCCATAAATGTAAAAGTCACACAAAAATGCACGCTTAATAAAAGAAATATATTTCGATATTCTTACCTTCATCACTATCATAATCCTTTCCTGCCATTATGTTTTTACAACTACGCTCTTCAATAATCTACCAATACCTTCTTCGCCCAATCGTCCACACGCACACTACACTACGTTATGATATTTTGGCGGGCTACAGCATAGGCATGCCAACATTGGTAATTGTCCTGTGAGGCCGCTTAGGAAAGGTACTTTATTAAATGTTATATTGGCTATTCTGAAATCATGGACTACTTGTCTTGTAACCCATATAAGATCTGTGCCCGTGGTTATATGAACCGGTATTTCTCATCAATGCTGTTTATGACGCAGTTTGGGTGTCACTGATTGGAATGACGTTGTGATAGTTCTTTGGCGGATTCAGCAAGATGGTATTGTATTGACATATTGAAATAAATCTGTTGCACGTTAAAACTGAAAATAAATATACATTACCGTATTTCCCCAAAAGCAATATAAAGGGCAACTCTGCATAAAATGAAGCCCGAATGTTGCTTCATATAATGTAATTTTTTTGGTTACAGGCAAGTGCTGTCATCGTTACAGGTCTAGGCTTAGCAGCAGTAGGGTTTGCTGGAAGGTACGTCTTACGGTCTGTACCTGGAATGTCGCAGAAAATGAGCGACACAATGAAGTTGTTAACGAAACTCGACACTTCAGTACGTAAGAAAGAACTAGCAGCCCCACCTAAAAAGTTGCTTGTATTGCAGTAACAACCTCGTAAATCCATTATAACAATGTTTATTTCATTTCAGTCGTTTGCAAACAGCAAGTATTATAAGGGTGGATTTGAATCAAAAATGACTAGACGAGAAGCCAGCCTCATTTTAGGAATATCACCAACTGCAAGTAAAATTAAAGTCAAGGTAATCAGATATGTACATTCTGCAAGTGTAAACCAGCCGCACATTATCTCATTACATTGGTTACTCTATCACTTCATCTGCACAATTGCTACTGTAAACAGAAGCATCAAACTAATGTTAAGATCCATTAACCATTAATGTAGAGACATCACACCTTTGAGTATTGATCACCAGCAACAAGCAAGTATGATTACTTTAACTTTGTGTATTCCACTGTTAATAATATACAGCATAAACTGGATTTTATGAGCCATGCAGCACAGTTGCTAATCTGCAGGATATCCAGCTTGTGCCTGGTCTGTACATTGACGGATCTATCCCAACTCATAAACAAGATAGTCACGCATTCGGATATTTTAAGATATCAATCTTCAAATGTCACATACCTAAAATAGGACACAAGTGTGCCTTGCATCATTCTGTGAGTGGCAATCATGACTGACGTAGTAAACAGAGAAATGTTCACAAATTGTATAATTTTTTCCAGGAAGCTCACAAGAGGATTATGGCACTGAATCACCCAGACCGTGGCGGATCACCTCTTTTAGCAGCAAAAATAAATGAAGCTAAAGACTTGTTGGAGAGTGGAAAGTCATGAGGACATTTTAAACAGCATAGTAAAGTAACATTAATAAAACTACTGGTAGATGCACCAGTACTAACACAGGCATAATATTTCAAAAGAAATATTTGCACAACAAATTATGTAAATATTTATTGTTGTAAATGTTTTGAAAGTAGTTTGCTAACATGGTACATTATTTCTTCAATGGCATATTATTTACTGTTATTCTTTTTAGGACTGATACTAGCAAATATGGTGATGCCATCCAGTCTGGTATTCACGTATCGGTATTTGAACATGTCTTTGTGGCCGTTGGAAGGTAAAGAACAGGCAGCAGGCTGCTGCAAAATGATAATAGGCCACTGCACTACACAGTTTCGCACCCAGCTGCAGATCGTACGTAAAGCTTGGGTCATGTCCCTGTCCTGGAACAGCAGCTAGCCAATACATGGGCTGGATAATCCAGGGTTCAATTCTTGGCAGGAGAAGAGCTATTCTCTTCTCGAAAATATCCAGACTGGCTCCCGGACACGCCAAGCCTCCTATTGAATGGGAACTAGGAGTTCTTTCCCTGGAGCTAAAGCAGCCAGGGGCATGGCCATGCACCTACACCTAGTGCCAAGGTTAAGAATGAGTTACACCTTCGCCCCCTACATGCCTTCAAGGCATGCACAGGGACATCTTTACCATTTAACCTTTGTCCTGTAAGAAGTTCCACAATAAAGCGTGTGTTATTTCAATAAAACCTGTGGTGGTGCATTTACCATGAATGAAAATAAAATTTAAAAAAGAATAACCTGCACCAGGGTGACCGTTTATTTCAAGTTTCTCATAATCACTATTCTTGATGATAACAGAAAACATGGCATTATTGAAATATGGTAGAGAGAGAGAAAAAAAAATTCCAAGCAATACTGTCATATTAAAAATACATACAAATTTTTAATATGGAACACTCGCCACGATTCACGTCAAATAAAAATGCGTTCACTTTCATTACTGATCAACCATTGCTGTAACCTAATGCATATAAGCATATAACTAAACATTTCTTCATTGACATACTGACAGGCACTTGGACGCCACTCTGAACACAACAGTGAGTCAACATAGTGGTTCAAATTAAACGCTAGTCTTATCACTGCATTTTCAGATGTAACAAATATTTTAACTCTTCAAAGCTAGTGGTCATTTTGTGGATAACATAAAAAAGTTTACCTGTAACACACTCAGCAATACCACATGTGTTTATTAACCCTTTACAGCCGAACGACTTCTAAAGACGTCGCACAGTGAGCCCTTTAAATAGCCGAATGACTTCTAAAGACATCACAAACAGCATGTCAAAATTTGGAGGAATTTTGTTCACTCATATTTGGTTAACTGCTGTGGCTTGCTATGCTGCAGGACCCTTGAAGGTCAGGCTTTCATTCAGGAGCCAGATGTACCCCCCTCCACCTCCTGAACCCCACCACAAACATTGATATATACATAGACACTTAGTAACAGTGCATTTTTCCCAGCTGACTAATATGGTTCTGACCTGGCTTGCTCTGGAGTTCACTGTGGGTTGCAATATCAACACTGGCCTATGAAGCAAAAACTCTTTCTTGACCAGAAAGGTTGTCAGTGGCATACTGTACCCATATAATTCAGACAAAAGTAATGCTCAAAAATCAGAGATAATCATAGATACCCACAAATATTGATGTTTACAGCTACAGGAGGGCCCACATACCTGCCTCTTGTAGTGCAAGGGTAATTTGTAGGGGTTGTGGGGCAGTAACATGCAACACACAGATATCTACTAGAAACGTCTTGGGCACCCTCAAATAGCTAGAATTTTATACACAGTCACATTGTAGCTTTATATCTGTTTTGCTGTCACTGTAGAAGACATCTGTATCTTTAGGTATGTTTCTGCAACTCTGGCCAGTCATACACAGTGTTAACAAGGCAGACAATTGTATGTCTCGGAGCCATGGCCGGGAAAAATATAAAACTTGAGGAGGAAGCCATCAGTGAAATTCTGGTTGCTGACACCAACTCGGAATCAGGTGTGAAGGCTAGCGATTTGACAACTATTTTGAGGAGGAGGAGGAAGAAGAACGACAACAACAGCAGCAGCAAGCCTCAGCAGAAGTCGCCATAACAAACACTGGCCAAGGAGATCACCAACCCAGCTACGCTGCCATCTGTGTTCTTCCCACGGGCAAAGGAAGGGCACACAGTGTGCCAGATGTGATGTGGGCCTGTGCATGGTGCCTTGTTTCGCGGAATATCGCACAAAAGTAAATTTGTAATATATCACCCTCTTTGTGAATACTGTGTGTCGTGATAAAACAGTGATCCGAGGTGCCACAGACCGTCTGCAGCAGCCAGAATTATGAGAGTAATGAACTGTTCACATCACATTTTATATAATGCATGCGATTCACAGGTCTAAATTTATTATAAAAACGTGAACATTTTTTCCCAGATTAACCAATTCATAAGCAGAGTGCAAAATTTTATTTAATTAAATTTGAGGATAAGTCTATGTGATATGCTTTTTTTTCTAAGAGTAAGTAATAAAATTTAAAATCCCCAGTAAAAAAATCCCAGCAGGCAGCATTGCTCAGAGGGATTTAATTCTGGCATAAAAGGGTTAAAACCTCAGGATTATATTCTCTATGACCACAATACATTAATCTTTGTTAAAGCAGCAAGTCCCTGATTTACATGGTTCATTTGTTTTGAAGGTCTGTGTAAGCTGAAAACAGTGAAGTCCAACAGTGCTTAGACACACAGTAGTTTGTGACATATACATTCATTTCAATGTAAACACAAACAAGTACAATGAAAATTAATGATAATATACTATATTGTAATGTACTATGATGTACAGTATAAACACTGTACACCTGAAGCATTACTAATGACCACAAAAGCCAAAGTGCCTGTACCATTTACATGAAATTAAAAAAAAAAAAAAAAGGTACTTGTGTATCTGTGGATCCATGTAAGTAGGGGGACTTAACTATAAGAACATAACATGTGAAAGACACACCTAAATGTCCACCTTGTATGGAACAAATACATTCCTTGATCTCTACAGAATACAAGAAATTCACAAAGGTAACAACCTACATTAACTGAATCTTACTTACAACAAATTTGGGTCCTACAAATTTTGATTTACAGTTTTAAAAGTAGAACACACACAAGTGATTTTTGCACCAACAATGACATCTTGCAGCTCCAGCATTGCCAGCCACCTGTACTTTAAATCAGCTGACATCTGTAAGAACTCACTAAAACTCTGTGGACATTTCTTCCATTTCCCATTTGTTTAGTAATGTTAATACAATGTCCTACACGTGGATAACTATCAAACTTTGACTCTGTACAGTTCATTTTTAATAATCCCATATAACAGTTTCTGAACTCAGAAGTCTATACAGTACTATTCAATCATCAAATCCTGGTGGGGGTGAGATTTTCCACACCCAAACAGATCAGCCCTGGGCCCCACCCATCCTCCTATACAATGGATGCTGGGTCTTTCCCAGGGGTAAAGCAGCTGGGGAGTGGCAAAGACCACCCACCCACATCTAGTGCCAAGGTTAAAGAAAGAGTGCAGCAATAATATACTCCCCTCTGGACGTCATGGTCTCTTCTAGGGTGATCTTTACTATATAATCACCTACACCTAATGCCAAGGTTAAGAACAAGAAGAGCAGTATCTCTGCTCTCCCTCCATGCCTGCATGGTGAGGATGGAAGACTTGGGGGGGGG
>Ga0268261_10000772_pt1 | contig 20910 bp, 12 predicted proteins | sample TergutNc150P1_FD_190353 | JGI IMG/M metagenome (GOLD analysis project Ga0268261, IMG submission 190353) | Nasutitermes corniger P1 segment gut microbial community from laboratory colony in Florida, USA - Nc150 P1 (SPAdes) (version 2) | ecosystem: Host-associated > Arthropoda: Insects >...
GTAGAGGTCTCTGCGACGAGCTGATCACTCGTCCAGAGGAGTCCTACCGACTGTGCTGCGTCGTCGTGTGTGATCTAGAAACATCAAGAATGGGTGCTCCATATATATATGACATTAGTCGCCTAAGGGTTAAAATAGTTGAGGTTATCATAGTAGACACTTGAACATGGATGTTGGAATATCACTGTGTACTGTCACGGTGCTTTTAACACACTTTTTGTGACACTGAGATTTTCCAGACTACTGGTGATAAAGGCCTTCACCAAAAAACAGGTGGGTATGGAAGTACCACTATGCTTTGTAACTGGTGATAGAAATAGTTAATTTTTGTGCTTCTGTATTGTTCATTTATTCCCCTGTGTAGGTATTGTTTGTCTGTGTGGTACTGGTAAATGATGAATGTTCAGTACTTTGGTGTTAGTTCTGAAGACAGTTGCCTCAGATGCATTAAAGAGGCAGTTCATAAAATATAGGTTCAGATTTAAATGGTTTGGCCAGACTGACTTGGACAATTCCAGGCATGACCAGACTGTTTTTAACACAAAGTGGGCACATCATGATTTTCTTGCGCATATGGCGGTGTGGTCGGTTTTGGAATTTGCCCATTATGTATACACAGATTGTGTCATGTGATGTCATTCGTATATACATTTATAGGCACATTCGTATATTTGTGAAAAATACGTATTAGCCTTATCATGTCCGCCTCTCTGTCTGCTCTCCACATGTATCATTGCAGCTTCCACTGGACAGATTTTTGTGATATTTGATATTGTTGACTGATATGAAAATCTGCTGAGGGAATAAAAATTTGGTTACAATTAGGATGAAGATATTAGGTACTTTACATGAAGTCGTAAGTACTGTTTGCTCTTGCCAGCAACATAAATTTGCCATAAAAGCACTGTTGTGCAACACTCAGCACTTTTATATTGTTGGCAGTGACATGCAGCTCAATAATACAGAGAAAGTGCATTGTTGCATTTGCATTGCAACAGTTGTTATGTGAATACACCACAAGTTATGTTATACATAAAATTGCTTGTCGTGTTAAAGGTGACCATAGCTAGTCATGTGATTGCCTTGAAAAAGTCTGAAGTGAAAATGGATGATGAAAGGAATGGATTGAAGACTAGTAAATTTTCATTCACAAGGATTTTGTAATGGTGATGTCCATTTCTGGACATGTAACTATTTCACAAACTGCTCCATATAGTTTGCAGCTGGTACACATATGTTACAATGTGCATTTTAATTGGTAGTATTTTTTATTGTAGAAATTATCTGGTGTGCTCTGTGTTCATTACATACAGCAACTTAGTTTGTGGTCATAAGATTGACAGCATGAAAAATCAAGACCTCTTGGTGTCATCACCCACACCACCAGAATCAGAATCTTATAACTATAAAAATTTCTGTCACTATTGTAATGTTCAGTATTTGTGAAGGTTTTATTAATATGTTTACTTGTGCATATTTAGTGTGAAAGTGGGAATTACTTGAAAAGGAAGCAAATCTGGTTGTTGTTTTCTTGCAGCCAAAATTTTATGGGATGTCGGAAGGCGTTGAAGATCACAAACAGTAGCCCGTGTCATCAAATACACATTTGGTTATTGTCTGCAGCTTCTGTATATCTCTTCAAAAAAAGATGTCATTTTTAATTTGTAAGGTAACTTTATTTATTCAGTAATTGGTTAATGTGGCTTTGCAATATTTCATTTTTCATACATGAGCTCGTATGTGGTGACCTGTACATCACAGACTTGCTTATTTGGTCATTCACCATTATTGGAAACAGTATTTTTGTTATAGTTTTGGAAACTGGTCTTATTTGAATTCTGTATAGTACAATTTTGTGCCTTCAAAAAAAAAAAGATTAGGAAATACAGGGGGCTCCTGCTTAACCTGTATAGATGGAACTGAGTCATTAAGCAAAGTTAATTTAGAAACTGACTAATCTGGTGGAACAGTAATTAAACAAAAGATTAATTAAAGTACAGCTTAGAATGAAGAACTATCACTGAAATTTACTAAACATTACACTGATTAATCTCAGATAAAATCAAGCATTAATAACCTGTAAATGCCTGTAATAACAATATAACTTATTACATTTAATGTAATTAAAGTGGTGGCTAAGCGAGAGAGTCACTTAAGAGCGTGTGTGTTAAGGAATCGTGTACTGTGTTTCATATTTGAACCATACGTGAAATCTTGTAAATTACATGCAGTGCTGAAGAAAAAAGTTGTCATCTACACTGCTCAAGATATATAACAGTGAACTTTAATAAAAACAATATTATTTTGTTCTTGTAGTCTTCTGGGAAAATCACCATGTTAAAACATCTAACTTTTACCAGTCCGGCACAGGACTGTACCCAGAGAACTTAAGGAGTATGAACTGCTGTGAAAATGTAAAGTCTCATTATGATTATGAACAGTGGCCTGCATAATCCTATCTGCAAGTGACCTTAAATTCAAGGAAAGTTACATTTCAGGATAATTTTATGGAATCTGTATATTAGCACATTTCCTTTGGCAGCGGTTGTAAAGAAACTTTAAGTATGATATATAAATTTAGTAATGTAGAGCAAGAGTTGGCACGGATGTCCCAGTAGTGTGCAAGGTATAGACAGGAACCATGGGTAGTGTCATATTTTATTGCATTATAAACAGTGAATCTGTACTGTCACTTGTACTGTACAAGCATTGTCTCACTGGAGCATTGTTTGCTGGATATAGAAGGTATAAAAACATCACTATGACAAATTCAGATTTCTTATAAACTGTTGTTTCTTTGGAATGGAATAAGATCTTAATATGTGATAATTTATCCTTTGTAGGAACCTGCTGCCTCCATTTCAGTGAAGAAGTATTATACTCTGAAGATGGAGGCAGCAAAATGTTGGTATCTATTTACTGAACTACAGGCTGTCACGTCTCAGAAGACTGTGTGTTAATACTCATTGCTGTGAGAACGTCAGATCTTGTATGTATATCCACTTCTTCAATTTATAGATTGATGTTTTTCCCACTTTGATATAACTGTTCACACAAAGCAGTTATGGGAGATGGAACAGGTAGCTGGTAGTTGTTGGTTGCTTTGCTGTATCTTGTATATACTGACAGTTTGCTGTCAGAGGTAGTAGGCTTTCTGTCTTGTTCTAATTTGATTAATTTATTTTTATTATTTGTGATGTTTTGTTAAATGTATATCAGAATATGTAGATTTTATGTTGCCTATTGAACACATGTCAGTTGTGCACTCCCTGTGCACCTCCTGTTATATTTCAGGTTCAGTTTGATTGTACTATATACCTTTCATTGAAAATCAGGTATTCTGATATTACATGACATTGAGCAATATACAGACAGCAATACATGTAAATTTTTTCTTCACTGCAATCAAAAGTACAATATCTTCAGACCAAACACAAAAGTTTATCATTCAAAATTGTTGTGTTTAGACTGCATATATTGTACTTCTGATTATAATGAAAGCACAACAGGAATGATTTGCCTTAAGATTATATATATATATTTTTTTTACCCAAAATGTCAGTATGTAATTCTGGAAAGTTACAGTTACATGTGCATGGTGTCACCCTGTTGGAAATATGCACAGGTAAGTCTTGTGTAACTGTCGGACGAAAACATAGCACAGAGCAGTGTAGAGAGTGGCATCTGTATTGAAAAAAGTTATGTAAAAAATTTTCACCAAATTTAAAAATGTAGTAGGGGAGCACATTGACATTGCAGTCACTCTGCACAGTTAGGTGAGTGATTTAGGGTAATTCATGAGGTAGGAGCAATATATCAGTGTGTAACAGGCATCATTCTCCTCACTGGCAGTAAATGTTGTCCTCCATGGTGAGTACTGTTAATTGAACAGTAGTTGAGTGTTGTCTATATATTTATTGGGGTGCCCAATCTAGTTTACAGTTTATTTTGCTTAAACCATCTACACCTAACACTCTCTTCACAATGTGTATCATTCATATGCATTGCAGCAAAATGTGCTATCATCTTTGCAGATTAGATTAGCTGAGAAGACTATGTAACCCCTTTTCTTGTATAATGTTGCATATGTATGACAGCAGAATTTCAAGGAATGCATTTAATATTCCATACAATTTTTGTGAAACTGAAAGTCTGTAGATGTTGAACATTGGCATATCTTCAGCATTTGGCTATTTTCAGTCACACTGCAGTCAGCTGGTTTATCCAACACCTCTGGGCCCTAAGGTTTCCTAGCTTTCACAGTTTCATGGATATGAGAATGTTATACCTCATGTGTATTTTTGTGTGTCTAGCAACATCATGGACAGGCCTAACGATTTAACCTGACTTGATATTCTGTTTTCTCTGTCACATTGGCTGTGTACTTTTCATTACTTCTTACATAACATGGTGTAAATATAATCTAAAAAATCCACAAGATGCATATTGTACTATCAAACCTGTCTGCTTATATAGATTTACCCTCTAGAGAGTCTTTGATCAACCTTTACTTTTTGAACCCCCAGAATCAGTGCTGGGTATGCCAGAAGGATACAGTAGTGAAATGTAATAGATTCAGTAAATTTCCATTTAATAGGGCTTTCCAGATCATATGGTGCTGCATAAACCACCTTTTACTGGATTTCACAATTTTGCCTGTACATCAAATTATTTTATATATCTGTCACTTTTACTCTTCATTATTTCATGTTCTGTAGTGCTTCTGTTGACTATGTTTTTTTCTCTGCAGTATGAAGGTCAGTTCATTACTTGCTTGCAGCTTCTGACTGGCTGCTGGGTTAATGTCCTAACTGCAGTGTTTGGTTATATTATTGCCAACTGTTGCATGCTGTATATTAAATATACTGCTAGTCCAGAAAGTATGTTGTATTGGGTTACATGGTGGTCACTTACTGGCAGGTTTCCTCGACTATATTCTAGCACAGATCTCATGTGCCCATGACATGCCCCTTGGGCATATTTTTGTAATGTAAGTAGTGTGTCAGTGTTAAGTTAGATGGTTTGTGAAAAATAAATTGTTAACTACCTACATTGTTTACTGAGTTAATAAAAAATTATACCAGTAGCATGAGATTAGAGGGGGAGAAGCACCTGAGATAAATTTCTGAGTGTACACAAAATTCTTTAGTATATTTGTATTGCGATATTTCACATCGTGGCACATCACCTGTGTTTACATTGAAGAGGGATCAATTGTGAACTTAATCAAATGTTCCATGGCAGGCTTGTATGCTAGGGAGACTCCAGGGATGAAGTGCCTTTCATATTGATCAAGAGATCTATTCTGCTGATACCTGAGTTCTTGCATTGTGTTCTTAAACCATGAGAAGCTTTTCATTGAAACATTTCAAAACATAATTCTACTAATTAATTGTAAGATTAGGCATAGGTAATATATCTGTTTTGTACGTTACCTATTATTGCCCGTATTTTATATTACCTTCCACTGTATATTTGATGGTATTATCAGGAGGAAGGTTTGAGTGTACTTATGCTCTGAATTTGCAATAAAAATGCCATTCTTGTTACATTACTCAGACCTCTGAACTCTAATAAAACAAGCTAAGTTCTTCAATAGTGTTATCACATGGGGTTATGTAGTGGTAATGCTTTAGACTTGCTTTCAAGAGATATGTAGTTCAAAATTCAGGTGTATTATTGGATATCTTTGCTTTGTTCACTCTCTTCAACAAATGCTAGGGTATTATTTCAGATAAACCACAGCCGCCTCCTACCAAATCCTTGCTTACTGTTACTTTCAAATCACATTCCCATTTTTTGCAGGGTATAGTTGAAGCATCATCATTAATTGATGTGACTGATATTTTGGACATGTCCTTGTCTTAGGCTAAAACACAATGTTTTGGAGGACGGATGTCTCCATCTTCAGGTGCAAATGGAAAGAACCTACACTGACAGGCCCTTCAAAGAGAACTAGTTGTTGTTCTATTTAAAAGTATTGGCTAAACTACAGAATTTTAATTAAGACAATTCTAAGAACGTTGTATTGTGTATGGTAGTAAAATTCATATTAGCACTAATATGAAGTTAACATTAGCATTGGTAGCTACACTGATGATACTGTATGTCATGTCAAGAAACCTTGTGTTCATAAATGTGTGAACATCCATTTAGTAGTTTTGGACAGACATTACCTCCCCATTATGAATGAATGATTCTGCAAAGAACACATACAATTTTGAAGAGGGGAATAACATTGGATCCCCCCCCCCCCCCCCCCAGTGAGATTAAGCATTCAATTCCTCTTTCAAATCATTATGAAATGACCATGTCATATTACGTTATAATTTTGTACGTTTCTCTCATCACCAAAGCTGAAATGACCATTATAATTCTTAATTAAAATGAAGGTGCATGCTTTAAAGTTACACATGTAAATTAATTCCATCTGCATTGGAGAACAGGGAAAACCAAAATATAATGAAGAATCAGATAACTCAGGAGGAATTTAGTGGTACTTCAATGAGTTGGGAGAAGAAGGAATTCATGTTAAAAGAATGCATGCAAAGAGAGCACCACCATAATTAGATGAGGGAAGCAAAGGATTCAGCTTGTAGACGAGAAATTGAAACTAAATATGCCTTGTCCCACAAACAAAATAACACTGAACTATATTATAGTGGTATTTCAAAGGCCACACAAGCAAAAGGCATGTAGCCCTGCTTCTCTGTGGATATCAGCAAAGGATGGCAAATGGATGTTCATGTCTTCCACATTATTCCAGTGAGAACCTTAAGCTTCATCTCATGCAACATTTTTCTGCAAAATAATACAGTAAATTCTGTGTTGTACCGTACACTTATAAACACTGCCAATAACACTGGCTGTTGAGATGCAATGAACAAGTGACAAAACATTAAGTTTCCAGTAAGTCAGTGAAATTCTTCATTTTTTCAGCTGTTTTTTAGGTGGGCCAGTCCATGGATATCCATTATTTTAGAGTAATTTCTATTCAAACAGGTTTTTCAACATGCTCTTGAAATTAGGCAGGCCCATGGACTTCACTACATTCATTAAACAAGCTGCAAATCATTCGATCCTGTGAGCATTCCAAGTAGCAAAGCTATAGTAAGAAAGAATGAAGTGTTAAATCACCTGATTGCTGTCCAGCATCACCAAACATTTTTATGAACTGTGTGTTTGCAAATATTGTGTCCTGTTCACCCACCAGTATGCAGTAATTTGGAAGCAATGAATCAGAGTGAAGCCAGTGTTCATATTGCATTGAGTGTCCTTAGCTATTTACATGCCCTTCTTAAGTTGCACAGTAACGATCTTGTCTTCTTATGAAATCTGCCAGAGCAGCTTTCAATTGACAGAATAATTGCTTGTGTCATTTATGCTGATCTCATCACTGCTATAATATAGCTTTGGCCTTAGCTGAAAGTAATTAATGCCATGTCACAGTTATGGTGAAGTCATGATTCCTTGCTCTGTGACAATTTGACATTCTTACTGTTTAGACTGATCTGGGAATTCATCATAGAACATTTCTTATGCTTCATTTTTTAAGGAAAAGTGATAAAGCTGGAGCATTTACTCTTAACACTCATTGTGTGTCATCTCATGAAGCTTGTAGGGCTGCAATTTAAGCTCCCACTCAAAGGAGGTGAAAAATATTCTGCCAATGGCCTCGGTTTTTGCCACCTGGCCTCTTAGATACACAGCCTCTCTAATATATGTCATTAGGAGGATTCAGGCAATCCAGGAGGGCTTGAAATTTAAATGGTACACATTAGCTTCTAATTATGCTCATGTTAACCCTTTAAACGCCAAGTTAAATCCCATCTGCCATTTGCTGGCATTATTAGGAGCTCACCCTATATTCCATGTTAGCTGGATAAGGGTTAATATATTGGATGGAAGCCTAAGTACTATAAAGAAAAACACAGAAGCTTTAGTAGTTGCTAGTAATTGTGGATAAAATCGACCTGCATAAGTTAGTCTGTCTAAATTCAGTACCTAACACCCTTTTTGAGAAGTTTTTCAATGTATTTTGGCTACATACCTAAACTATAGACAAAATTATACCAAAATAATCTCAAGTCTCAGTTTCATGAAGTGTGGTACTTCACCAATAAAACCACAGGAGTCAGGCTGGTCTGGGATGATTTGATATGAATGACCTGTAGGCTAAATTAAACATATTGCATAAGTAAGACTTACGTGTCAGTTATTTGGTAAGTTGTGGACAAAATGTAGTTCACTTCCTAGCAGGGACATACAGCCCTGCAGCAGCAGTAATTATGACAAAATAATACCAGAAACTGGTATGTTTCAAGCAGTTTTTAAAGGGCCAGTATCATGTCCACTGGAGAAACCGATATTACAAGTGCTGGATTACCATGTGTGTTATTACATGAAAGCCATGGTATATGCAGGCCAGGTGAACTACAAAGTACTACTACTACTTTGGTGAATTATCAATGCTGCAAGACAACACTGCACTGCTTCATAAGGTTATGTGTTCCTTAGTCATACAAGTCAGAACTACATAACTGTAACTGACTCAGAACTGCCTGTGCAATTAGATCCTGTAGTAATGACCTCATTTGCTATCTAAATTAGAAATAATAACTGGACTCAGTCTAACCAGATTGCACCCACATAAGATGTGTTCTGAGCTAACATCAAATTTCAATTGTCCACCTTACTGTTAGAGTGAGTGACCTACTTGCCTGTCACCCTTGTCCCTACAAGAGATACCAGACAATGAAAGTAGTCTAAGTATGAAGTAACTTCTCTGTACAATGGAACTGAGAGATATGGAGTTCTCATGGCATTGAATATGATGATTACAGTATTCCAAAATATTATGCTGTACAGTTTGGTAAACAGGCACCAGTTTTTTGGAGGATAACCTGTTGCCTCCACCATAATAGTAGTAATCTGCCACTCTATTCTAAAGCTGGAGAAAGCTGATTTCTCTCACCCTTTGGTACATATCTACCAAACTGCATGGTCACACATTCCAGGGGGCCATAATCTTAAATAAAATTGAAAATCAGCATCACAGCATGTTGTAATATATATGCATATATATATAATTAACATGTTTACATGACATATACATTTTTCTCATTCCTTCTGTAACATTCCACTTTCAAATTCAGAACTTCAGTTGGAAAGAAGGAACTTTCAGTGGCTTGCAGTAATATTGCTGCTTTGTCCTCAACACTTGTTTGTTTGTTCCGCTGGATTCAAGTAAAAGAGCAAGAAACTCTTCGTGCTGTTCAGGCTTCAGGGACACATTCAGTTCTAATGCTGATGTAAGTATTGCTGAACACCCCTTAAGATCCCTCTGGGCACCTGCACAAAAGTGACATCATGTAAGCAGTTTATATGGAAACTGTTACTGATGGCATATTTAAAATATATCACAGAGGCAGAGTTTATGAAAATTCTTCAGTCCTGAAGTTACTAAGAAAGGAAGACAGACATGACAAAAAAAAGTCAGTCTTAACCTATGGAGCAGCAGTCTTTTTAAAACACATTATCTTTTGCCACACTTAATTTAGTATACCCTGTTACTAGGTGAATTAAATGTCTTCAGTACACTGCAGTGTTAAACATGGCACGGTATATTTCTTCTACATCATGTGACAAAAGGTAAAATAATTCAAAAAGATGCTTACATCACTGAAGATTTGGAAATCTGCTGCTGAAACAACACATGGAAATATTCCAAGTGGAAAATACAATGGTTTAAATCTTGAATACCCAGTTTTCTCCGCATTCGTCAGGCTTGTGGGCTGTTGGAACAGTCTGAATATTTACAAGATCAAACCGTAAAGTCTGATATCACAGGGGTATGGTTTGGCACATAAACTGACTGTAGCTGGTTTCTGTCAGTTCTTGTGGGCTGCTGGAACAGTAAAGGTCTCAGACTGATGCCATTTTGCAAGTACGGTTTAGCACATGAACCCATCATAGTCAGTTTTTATTAGCTGATGTTATATCTGCCAGGAATGAGCTAACAGAAAGTTCTAGCTCAATCAGTTAATCCATAGCAGCTCCATGTATAAGGCATGTTTTTCTCTGTTGTCATCAATCAAACAAGTTGTGTGTCAAATTTAAGAACACAGCTACAGAAACCCAAAAAATCCTTGAAAATGTTGGGATTTGAGGACCTTGAAGATGATTCAATGAGTGTGGTTCAGAATCCAATATCAGTTGCAAAAATATGTGAACTGGTGGTCAGAGACCATCAAGTGATCCTCAGATTGACTGAGGATCAAAATATCACGTTTAACCAGGTGGTGATTCATTCGATTCTAGGAAGATTTGGGAGAGACTATGATCCGTGTGAGTATAGTTCCACATAGTCTCACAGATAAGTAAAAGGGAGGGCAGATTCAAGCATAATCTCAATTGAACTGTTATTACAGATGAGTTTCTTGGTTGTTTCAGTACAATCCTGGAAGGCAATGTCAGAGTACAGAGTAGCAAACAGAATCACCATAAAGACCCCCAAATTTTTTTTTTCATACACTGGGGCATGATCCACAATGAGTTGGTACCATAAGGAAAAAAAAAGTGACTATAAAACATGCTGGACAGGTTATTTAATGAATACCTGGAGTGAGGCTGTGATTCAAGAGAAAGGCGGTTGGTTCCTTGAGCATGACAACATCCCTGCTCATTCTGCCAGAATAGTGAAGCACTTCCTGTCAAGTCCAGCATTGTGGGCATCAACACCGCACCATATTCACCTTACCTATTGCCAATGGATTTTTTTGTTTTCCCCAAAGGAAAAATCTACCCTCAAAACATTTATTTTTACACATGCTATAAATCCATGGGAGGTTGAAAAACCTATTGGTTACAGAATAAGTCAATATACAAAATAAATCAAATATACATATAGTGATCAGCAAGCATATTTAAAAAAAATGAAAAAGAAGGGCACATCAAGATCAAGGTAACTGCTGAATTAAATGCAGTTCCTTTGGGAGCTCGTGATGACTTTTTTGTGTAATTATTAGGTGTAATAAATGTGTTGCAGTCAAGGGATATTACTTTGAAGGAAATGTTTATTACAGTATGTCTGTGTGTTCTCAGAGACCAGTCCTAGGATTTATCATTTGACATCATACATCCTACAAAGGGTTCTGCTTGTGCATGTATACTCTGGTACAAACTGAAGTGGCCAAGGCTTCATAGTGCTTGGTGAGTGTGTGAAGGGTTTTTCAACTAGCTCACTTAAGAATTCATGGATTGAAATAACTACCATATTAAGATCACTTACCAGACTGATGTTTTTATCACACCACATTACATTAAATCAAACAAATTAAATTAAACTATGATAACCTTACCCATTCCTTCATTTAATTCCTTTTGTAAGTCTGTATGCAATATAAATAGTTGGTTTATCTTTACAGCTACAACTACACATCTGTTGGTAAACATCATGATGGACTAAACATTATGTTAAGTATCTCTTTTAGTGGAAGGGAATAGCCTCAAATTATTGAGAGGGGGCTGAATATATGATGCGTAACCAGTCACATTTGGTGAACGGGGCCCTCAAGCGGTGAGATTGGGTTTTCATTATAAAATATAAGCTTCTTTAGGATATGATGTATAGGGAACTTCATGACTTATTGATAAGTCACCTAGTACTGCACCCCGCAACCCCCTCCCCCCCCCCCCCAAAAAAAAAAAAATTGGAGCCTAGGGTGAGAAGGGCAGGTGGAGGATGACAGAATGTATATAAAGTTTTGGCACAGACACCCTGGTAAACAACCACTAGAAAGATCCAGCAGATGCTGGAAGGGTACCATTAAGATCATAGGAAAACAGGTTATGTTAGCTGGGAAATACATGGAAATTGGCTAGGCTCATATCTAATTGTGGGTGTGTGATACTAGCAGTGTTATACCATTAGATTATGGTGCTAGTTTCCAACAACTACAAGTGTCCACTGGTAAAGTGTGTGTGAACAACGAAGTATAAGTAACTGGTCCTTACACTACACTATATATATGCATACCAATTATATAACTTACATTTGAGATCAAAGAATTCCCTCAGTATGTATGTGTAATTATGCCTCATTTCATAGCGCAATGTAACTTCCAGCAACCTTTGCACTACCTCAATTTCTTCTTGCCTCAGTGCAGTGACAGCAATTACTTTTATTCTATCCATTATTACTGTTCTGAGTTCTTGATACTGTTCTAGAAGTTCATTTGCCACTCTCTGATCACAAAACCACTCACTCAAGAAGCAAAACTGCCACAGAAATGACAGAAAATAATAATCTCCATACTCCTTTACAAATTTCTTTGCAAAATTTGTAATTAAAACTAATGATGCTTCACTTCTGTTGGAAATACACTCTCCAAATAAGAATTTGGTCATATTCCTAACCTTTCTTTGCAAAGTGGCATGATGTATATATACATATGCAAACATGTCCAGAGCCTCACCAGTATTACCACTTATCCATGTAGCTTCAGCTAGATAATGTTTATATTCAGCTTGATTGTAATATTCATTCCTATTCAAACATTCACACAATGACCTGACAACCTGTACTCCAGCTTTGTCTCCCAGTCTTGAAAATATACCTGCAGTTTCAAGCAACAATTCTGGAGAAGGGCAGTGTTTGTTTCTTCTAGAATAATTTAAGATTGGTATGATACGCTTATATTCTTTATGACGAATAGCTTCTGTAATCAATTCATCTATCAACTTGACATCTCCATGAATGCTGTTAAAGGGATCTTGAAGATTTTCTTCGTAACTGTCGTTTGCATTTCTTTCATTTTTACATTGAATGGATTTCTGTATATTCTGATGCTTCCATTTGTCAGCTTTTCTCCGTACTAGTTCAACAGTAAAATTATCCACGGTATTTGACGTTGCACTTATTAATGTTCCTTCCCAACATGTATTCGCCAAGCACTTCTTTTGCTTCACAGCTGCTTGTACAATACAAAGCAATGAGTACGTCATTCTATGGCTATAGTACCCAGGCATAATTATTCTGGCAAGGGCCATTGAAAACGGCTCCGAAATTTGCTGTTATCTCGTTGTCAACAGATGTTAACTCTACCAACACACATAACCTCACATTTAGCAGACGGCTGAGAAACTACACAGAACGCATCTATTAAAAAAAGGTATGGATCTCATAAATACTGACGCCAGTGTTATATCATGCCGTTCCTTACACAAATGTCTTGAGTGGCCAATGTTGCATTTAGCACAATAACAAATACATCCTTTTTACCATACCAAATACAACAATCACACATACAAGCATCAGGCACCACAGATCAACTGTCGGGCACCATGTATTACACATGGCTGGGCATGGATATTTATGTAATCGAAAATACAGATACGTTAAATCACAAATAATTCAAATGGGGATTGTTCACTGTGGCTGCCTGAAATCACCGTAATGCACGCAGATTGTGTCTACCTCATAATCTAACCTAATGTGAATAACTTTGCCCGGACAGACTGAAAGTGGCTTCACTACTAAACACAATTTTGGTTGTAAATGATCATGGATTTCAAGCTCTAAAACAAAATCACAGCAAAATGTGTAGTCAAATTGTTTAGGGCTTTTACATATTGCAAAAACTGTTATTCGTAACGTACAAACTCAAACGAATTCTCAGAATTTTGTGTATTATCAATTGTGGCATGCTCATTTGCAAGCAGCTTGTCTTGTTAATTTTTTTGATCTGGAAATAAAGGTCGCCGGAGCTTCAGCCGCTTGACATTTAGTGTCTGGTCGCTTGCCGGGGCTTTTCATTTTATAAATACAGTCAGCCAAACTGAACAAATTGAACCGCTTGGAGGGTTTTGTTGGTGGTTCCAAACACAGCTTCGTATAGATTTTTTTTGTACTGTAACAATAAATCTTTTCATGTTGCCAGAGCACACACTTAGCTTTCCGTACGTGGGATGTTATTTTTCACGGCTGACATGTTGGTGCGACTGATAGCAAGATTTTAAAACTCGAGCAGTGTTATTACATAGTTGTTTACCTTCCTGCCCACGTTTGGATTTCATTCCTGCGCTTTTCAATGCATGAGCAATATTACACTCAAAATACTCTATAGTTTATGTTTTCACTCTGAATATATTGCGTAATTGTAAGGCGTTAAAATCTGAACATCTGAAATCCAGCAGTCGCCCTTATTGTGGTATGACTAGACAATTGTGTTGGGAGCAGCATGGTTTGTATCTTGGTTGGGATACTCAAAAACGCGACTTGCTTCCATGGCGGTTTTCCTCTAGCTTTCCAGGAAAATGGCAAATAGCACTAGTATAGTGACAGGACCCCTCCTACCAAATTCTACCAAATCCATTGAGCATTTGTCGGTCTACTATCAACGCTGCATAGCATGAGAAACTGAGAAATAATTAAGTGAAGAATAAAGAACGAAGTTCATATGTTCTGCACTCGTATAATGTTCACACCGGTTTCGTCAGTTATCAAAAATTGAAAGGATATACACACTCACGCACCATAATCATCTTCTAAGTATGCATGATTTCAGGCTTTCGCCGCGAAGTGGATGATAACTGCGCTCTTCTGGATTATTACGCAGCGAGAAGTGGTAATTTCTTACCGAAGTTTCGGGACAACCTATAGGTTCCATCTTTAGGGGTCAGGTGGGACCGATAGGTTGTCCCGAAACGTCGGTAAGAAATTACCACTACTCGCTTTGAAATAACCAAGAAAAGCGCAGTTCTCAACTTCCAACCACAATTCCATTCCTCATGCAAGGATGTGACTGAAAGGCACTGCAATAAACTTTGAGCGTTAAAATGTGTTTGATATGAGTCTTGCTTCATGCTGCTCACCATCAGCGTTATGCAGTTTGTGAACGCGGTTCGGTACCCCGTATTCCCCACCCATGCTCCCCACTATAACGATATTGAATATGGCGGATAGCGAGGTGAGGTTTTGTCACGTGGAAATTTTTATCTACAAAATATCTTCATTATATGTGTCTAATCCTTCACCGTGCATGTTCCAGTTGACCAGAGCTCTTCGAGATCTGCCCGTGCGAATTCAAACGGCTAGCAAGAAAGAAAGGAGTGCAGTACTTGAAAATGTTGTTGCGGTGTTGTCAAACCCAGGTACTACGATTGTTGCATTATATTGTCATTGTATTGTTATTGTGTTAATTACATGCCAAATGGTGATCTTTTGCGTAATGACGAGTTCAGTTCCGTCTTTCTATCAGCAGTGTAAGGGGGAGGCGAAGACCTAGTCAAAAATAGAAAACATTGGTAGCAGAGTAACAGTGCGTTACCAAGTACGATATAACGAATGAAGTAGGCAGTGAAATTTTTAAACATGTGTATGTTTGACCGTATGTATACACAATTTCGAGTGGGGCAAAGTCCAACTTGTGCCATACCGTATGGAAAATAACTCGTGCATTAGTCAGGGACTGTTTTTAGTGTGGGAATTGCTAAGGGTGGTTTTTGTAGTTCATTATGCAAGTCTGTTTTTGGTGTGGTACCCGGGTGGGTGCTGACTTCTGTAGTGCTTTACAGCTCCTTTTCTTGCATAAATGCCTTTGCTAACTTGTTGAGGAAAGAAATACAAACATCACTTTTAGAGCAAGTACTTTAAGTCATAATATTGCATGTGAATATTGTGATGTGGGTATATCGAACTCACAGTCTTACATAGGTCAAGCTTACTGTGCATTAAACATACAAGGCTTTGTGCTATTGACATCCATTGATATCCCAATTTGTTGCTTCTTATATCCATTGTTGACAAATGTTTCTGTATTTGTTATTATGTTGCTACCTATTTGTGAGCAGCATTGGTCGTTCAGGAACAGTCTTAGTATGGTGTTCTTATACCACTGTTCTTTTTATTTTTTATTTTATTTATTTTAGCAACAGAGCCAATGTCCATGTCTGTGGAGTGAAATATGAGAGCTAAAAGTTTGTGGGTGCAGTATTATGGTCTAGGGTGTAATTGGTAATTTGACATGTTACATATGGGCGTGTTAGCCATATGCTTAGAGGTGAGTGATAGTGAACAGAAGCCCACTTAAAGGGAATTTTAGAAAGGCTGTAGTGTCAAGAAAGTGAGAACCATTATTTAATTCACATGGGATTAAGTCTTTTCCTACTCTGTGAATGCTGCATGGAGGAAGTTTTGTCAGGATGGGTCACCAATTTCCCTGAATACCAAGAGCAGACACTGAAAGAATGCAGGAAAAGATTGTTGAGCTATGTAATTATTTGTACTTGGAATTAGAGCTTCTGATGTTAAAGAGCTCTCAGAGACAAGACATTAAACATTAGTGCCCATTGAGTGAAGTAGTGGCTGCAGAGTAAGCATATGATGAAGAGCTGGTAAAGGAGAAACTAAGAACTTGGCTACTGATAAATTTCTTGAAGCAGTGGGAGGCAGTGAGGGAGTTTTTAGATGATAGCTTGAATGCATAGATATTTTGCAAGGCCATTAGTGCTGTAGAAGCTGATCATTGTTGCTGCAAGGTACCCCTAAATGAAATGAAGAAGGTTAAGATGCACTACTCAACTTGAGATTCCTTTTGCAAGGATGATGCCTTCAGGAATCTACAACCATAAACTACTGGACTCACACAAGTAGATTATTAAATTAGGATGCAAATTCTGCATTTAAATCAAAATTATTATTAATCTAGTCAGTATGATCGTTTATTTACCAGAAAAATTAGTTCAAAGCTCAAGATCATGACTTCTTGGAACACATTATTGTAGCAAATGCATCTGTTGCTCTGTGTGTGTTGTTTGCATACTTGTTGCACTTTGGAACTAATTAATGATTGTTATCAGGGCCCTGGTATATGAGAAACACATATATAGAGTCAAAAATGAGGTGGTTTAAATATACAACACTCATACTCAACAACCAGTAACCATATGAGAAAGTAGAAGAGATTATTAAAACACTAAATAATATCTATAAAGTCTCACTCATGACAGTAAAGAAAGGTATTCTGTGTGTTATGAAGCATGACAAACTCGTGACTGGACAAAAAGTTGACTAAAGTTGTTTTTTTGAAGTAACCACAGAATGGTTATGAATAAAATAGGTACATGTGAAGCGACTGACAACTCCAAGAATGCAAACCAATAAATTGTGCCCTTCAGCCAGCATATTCACCACAGATGATAGAGTAAGGAAGATACTGGTATCATTACTTGAAACAGATACATTCAGGCTACATAGCAAACTGATATGTTTTGAGTATGTATATTTACAAATGCAGAACATTTTCTAAGAAGAATCAGTAGACATACAAAATAAATTTTAATGGTTGATAGGTGTGTGAAATCATATTTTATTAAATGGTGGCTGAACTCCAAATTATGCAAGAACTTACCTTACAAAACTAGATTTAGTAAATTTTAATAAATTTTTCATGGGTCTGCATGACTCCAAGTGTAATAATGTTTTCATATATACAGTTGTGGGGGGAAAAAGTTGATAATAACTATAATTTTGCAATGATGTGTTTACCAATGTAAACTTGTAATACATTTGTGAGTACCCATATAACATGTCCCTGTAAATGGCAAAGCACAGCTGAAATGTGTTGGGGATTCAAATTATCATAATGACTTCATTTTATTTCTGTCAGATGCTAATAATAAAATTCATGTAATTTGCGTAAACAATGATCCTGAAATCAGCTGTTAAAAATATTTCACCTAAGTTTGCATTGTTTGCAATTACACTGAAAACTATAAAAGAAATAACACTTTGTATGTTTTTTCTTAGTAAATACTGAGGAATAAGTGGACCTAAGGTGTGGGTGATGTCACATTTTATTATTTCAATGTGCATTTCTGCTTCCAGATATGAATGCCTGACAAATCTGAGACAGCATATGCATCAGTTATACAATAATTCCAGTTTATTATGTTATGTAGTTAAATGTTTCCTTCTTTATGATGTGTACTTTTTGTGGTTCAAGTTCAGTTTTAATACTGAGTTTACTTTTTGATTTTCATAGCTGATGTTCCTCAGTGAAACATGGAATTTGGGTTTGGCATTATTGTAAATTATGTGATGAGAGTATGATTTTTGTTACAGGTATCACAGAGGGCATCATTCGGGGAATTTGTAAAGTATTACAACTTGCATTGCAACGGTACCGAGATAGCACATCTCAATCCTACATTCGGAACTTAATCATTGCCCTCGTTAAACAGCATGGGGACTGGACTGTGAAGCATCTTACATTGACATTAAGTGACATTGCTGCTGCACACAAGAATTTGGTTTCAACGTTAGTGATTTATCTGCATAATGTGTACAATTGTAATGTCATACAATTCAGTAGACCTTCATTTCAGACTGAGGAAATATTATTGGTATACAAGAAGACTTAACAAAACTGATAGGAAGATGTATTAGTAGTAGTGTGACTGTATTTTGGTAACAGGCCGAATATTCTAATTCAGCAATTTTTTTTTATAAAAGAAAATATTTGATATTGATGCACCATGGAGTGCTTAGGTATTGCACTTTAAACTTCATGGTACATGAAATGTTATTATTTGTAATGCCAGTGGTAGTATTTGCTTTTATTTTTGTTTTCTGTCTTTCCGACTTTAATGATGATTATCAGTAAAGTTACTTTAACTTTATTCGTCCCGATGTGTTCCATATTAAAACAAAGTACAATCTTTTTCGTCTAACACATCTATAACCTTTATGAAGTATTCACTCGGCTACATGTTTCGGCCCCAACTGGGCCATCATCAGGCCTTATATATGTATAGGTCTTTTATACTACAATACATTTTGGGATCCCAAACTGTTTTATAAGATGTTATTATAATGCTGTGTTATGATTGATATATTGCTAAAACAAATGTTAAAACAATTTTTAAAACTAGATATTCACAAGACGAATGTCATTTGGGGACATTATGTTAATTAACTATCTATTATCGTGCTGATGTGCCTTCATTCCATACTAGGTGTCTTGCGTTGACTATGTTGATATTGATTTTTCTTTTGCAGGTTATTGACCTCGGGTTACGGATATTTCCACTTCTTATGTTTGTTGTCTTCTAGGTTTGATCGTAGTCTTCCTTGCCCAAACTTGTCTTGATTATGTTGCTGTTTTTTCTATTTTTTTGTACGTTTGTTTTGCGGACACCTGTCCTTGTCTATTTTGTTTCTTTGCGGTAGGTGTTTGTATTCTTGGTGTGCCCTGGGTCTATTAGTCTAAAGTTAGCAGGGTATTTGCGTTTGCAATCTGACGTGTCTTATGTACAGTGATTTAATATGGAGGTTTTGAGGAATCATAAGTGGTCTGTGGTAGTAGGAAATTTTGACTTCATGTTTAACAGAAGCTCCCAATTTTGTAGGCATCTCTACATGTAATACTACATTGTTTCAGAATATGAAACTTGATACTACCATTTAAATAACGTACAGTGATGTGTATATACTTGAAATTTTATTGTGGTGATATGTGTAATGGGTTATGACAATATTCTAGTCTGGTGGATGGGTACCTATGTTCAGAGAAGCATTCTGTCTGCATTTTCATGGTTAAGTTTTTTGAAGTATGAAGATGGATGCATTATGCTCTTCTGAAATATCATTGTCAGTCTTCAGATGGTATTATCATGTCAATGAGTTTTCAGGATTAAATGACACAGTTTAGTTAGGTTTTGTGGGCTTAATACACATTATCTTCGCGTTCCTTGCTGATCTGTAATTTTTAAACTTAACTTCATGCCGGTCAAGGAATTAAGTTGTAGGTGAATTGCGCATTTCTGTAATCTGAAGTAGCATTTATTTTATTTTAAACATATCGTAGTCCCCCCCAGATGATAAATATTAATGTAACTGACAATCTGTTGCATTATTCATTTACAACAGCCAGTGAATCAGGACACTTATTTCAACATATGCAAATGAAAATGGCAATTTGTAGCTCCTTGTGGTATTCCCACTTTGAAAAGTTTTTTTTATTTCTTGAAGTTATCGTGAAATGACACCCTGCCAGGCTACAGCTACATTTGAGTGGCAGCAAGCCCATGATATTGTTATGTTGTCTTATTTTTGTATTGTGATAGTTGTAGATTGATAAGTAAAGTGTATTGCGTGAAGCATAGGGCTGCCATCTGTAGGTGACAAGATAGCATTATGGCACACTATAAGTGTAAACCTTGAAATGTATTGTAGACATTTGGCTGTGTCGACCCAATCATTTTTCAGAGGCTAAACTAGTTGATAGTAGGTTAATTACATAATGTGAAAAGGTGTTACAATTAAATTTTACTCTTAGTTTACATTGCATTTTCTGAAATATGTTACAGTTTTACTGTATTGCCATCAGAGATTGTTTGACACATTTTTGTTTTTTTTCGTCTAATGATTTTTTTGTCTTTGCAGAAACAACACATCACAGAGTGGACTGTACGCATTAAGATGGTCATGCTTACTGATTGAACATGGCCTCAATAATTGTTCAGACAATGCTAAGGCTGAGTTTCTGCGGCTTGTGGATACACAAGCCGCACTTTTGTCAGTTGTACTGGCTGTAGGGAAAAACAAAAAGACTGTGAAAGCATATCGGATACTGTCAGCTATGTGGAGATCTGTGAAGGGTAGTGAAGAATTGTATGGAAGTGCAATAACAAGCTCGGAGCCCAGTACACATATTGTAGTGTTCGGATCTTACTTTATCCAGCACCTGACAGAAACAAAAAGGGCAGATCTGATCAAGATATATAAGGTATGCTTCAGATATTGACTGACAAATTAACCCATTGGCATACTACTTTTTATAACACATGGCGCACCTATATATATATATATATATATATATATATATATATATATATATATATATATAT
>Ga0268261_10000773_pt1 | contig 20895 bp, 21 predicted proteins | sample TergutNc150P1_FD_190353 | JGI IMG/M metagenome (GOLD analysis project Ga0268261, IMG submission 190353) | Nasutitermes corniger P1 segment gut microbial community from laboratory colony in Florida, USA - Nc150 P1 (SPAdes) (version 2) | ecosystem: Host-associated > Arthropoda: Insects >...
GACCGTCCTCCGTTGTTTTTTCAGTTCCCTGTCATAGTGCGACTTGGAAAGGCGCAGGTAATCGACGCCGTTGTTTTTAATTTTCTCGATATGCATAATTCCCGTTCCAATCCTATGTTGATATATGTATATTAATTATATCAAATAATGAAACGGGTTTCAACCCCTAAAACCCTTGATATCAGATGTTTTTCGACAGAGTTTTTTCGGAGCCGGGTGTAAAACTCGGGAGGGTTTGATGCTTTTTCTGGATTCGGGTAGTGGCGGTTTCCGGATTATTAAGGTTGGAAGGATAACGGGTTTTATGTTATAATGGATGTACACCATAAATTGGAAGCACCATGCAGGGAAATCCGAATGGATAGGGTGGTGGTGCTTGATTCTCAATGGGCCATTGATTGCCATTTGGCGATGGGACGAATTGCCGGGACTGCTTATCGGGGGCATTTTCGTTTTGACTGTCGGGATGATGGTATTTACGGTGGTTCATCAAAGGAAGCGGATGAAGGGAGGTATATTATGAAATCGAAATTATCGGCTTATAAAGAACTGCTCCACTGGATTGGCATTGTCCTCCTTGTCCAACCCGTGTTATTTATTGGGTCGCTTTTCGCAGAGGGCATCCCTAATCTAGGGGAAATCCCTGACTTTTGGGAGTTTTACCTGCACGTTGTTTTCTTTAGGTTTGTGATGCTGTTCCTAGCAATTAGCCTGCCAATCAAAGCTGCCATGATTTTTTGGCGGAACCGTCAATTGCCGGATGCCTAGGCATATCTCCCCGAATCCAGGCATAAACTTGCGAGGTAGGTTCTAAGCATGGGGGCAGTTGGAGCATAAATCCAAAAACCCTTCACTTAAACAAGGGGGAGATGAATTTGAAGGCATTGCGGGCTCAAATCAAGACGCCGGAGGGGACGGTCTTGAATGTGGATGTGGAAAATTATTATCTGGAAAATAGCAAGATTGAAATCGGTGCGAAGGATGGGAAATTTTATTTGACCGACCTTTCCAATGTGCTGCTGACTTTCGAAGAAGTTGGTGGGGATGATGCGACAGCGCCGTCATTGCCAAGCCAAAGCATCCCCGTCCAAACCGGTAACGGGGCACAAGAAACTGAGGGGATTGTGGACCATAGCGCCATTTCCGATGCGTTGGTGGCTGCGGTTGGGAAGCTTGAGTGGAAGTTTGTAGACGACGGGACCGGCATTTCGGCAACCGCTGCCATCGAGAACACCACAGGCAAGGAAATTTCAGGGGTGACCATCAAGGTTGAGCTTTGGGACGACAAAGACCAGGCCATAGAAACCAAAACCCTTTACATCACCGATTGGGAACCCGGCCAAAAAGCAGAGCTTAAATTTAGGACGCAAAATCGCTTTGTCAGTTATTCAAGCTGGCTGGAGAGCTATCTTTTGTAAAATAAAAGGGCGGCAGTGGCAAAGAATACCCAAAGTCTGCTTAAATACCAACGGGCTCCCGGCTTTCGGGGGCCCTTTTATGATGCTATTTCCCTTCGTTTTTGGGAATGTAAAATTTTGGTTTTTGGCAAGGGATGGGGTATAAGAATTTCATGGGGAGGGCAGACTAGTCCCATCACAATAGAAAAGGAAAGATGCCCTATGAAAAAAATCCTATCCATGCTTGCCTGTTGCACGTTGATGCTGGCCGCCTGCCATTCCGCCGATGCAGGGGGAGATGCCGCAGTGGTGGAAAACAACCCATTGAACGTCCAGTTCGTCCCAACCAATAATGACGGGACCATGGAAGCCCGCAGCGAAGAGTTTGCAGCCTATTTATCCGAAGCCCTAGGCAGGGAAGTCAATGTTACCGTCGCCACTAACTTCAATACCATCGTGGAAGCCATGGTATCAGGCCAGGTCGACCTTGGCATCATGCCGCCGGCAGCCTTCGTACAAGCCCGTGAACGTGGCGGTGCCCGTGCTATCTTAAGTTCCGTCCTCGGTGCTTATGACCGTGAAACAGGGTTGCCCATCGAAGGCGAAGTCCGTGATTCCTTCAAAGGGGAAATCCTCGTCCGTGCCGATAGCGACCTTCATGAATTGGCTGACCTGGTTGGTGCCAATATCGGGACGTTGAGCCCGTCATCTGCTAGTGGGTTCATCTATCCAATCGTTGAGATGATGGATGCAGGCATCGACCCATTGACCGATGTAACGCTGGTGACGGTCAATGACATCCCAAGCGGCATCACCGGCGTATTGAATGGGCAGTTGGATGCTACCTTTGTTTTTGAAGGTGCCCGCGTCGTGTTTAATGGTGCTTTCCCGGATGACGAACTGATGGATGAACTCCGTGTGCTCCATTTGACTGAAGGGGACATCCCCAATGACGCCATCGCTGTCCACCCAGACATGGATGAAGAACTGGTTGCCCAAATCAAGGAAGCCTTCCTCGCCATGCCTGATACAGACGAAGGGCTGGAAATCATGTCCTTATGGGGACACCGTGGCTACATGGTGGCGGATGAATCCAACTACGATACCATCCGCGATTACATCGAAAGAGCCGCCGAGTTAGAATAGGAAGATAATCGACAAAAAACGAGGCGATAAGCATTCGTTTTTTGTTTGCTTATAGACCGGGAGGACCTTATGATTGAATTCAAAGACGTTAGCAAGAAATATCCCAGCGGGGTGATGGGCCTAAAAGGCATCAGCCTTCAAATCGGTGATGGGGAGTTTGTTTCCATCATCGGTTCCAGCGGGGCCGGGAAAAGCACCTTCCTTCGTTCCATCAACCGCCTAAATGACATCACGGATGGGCAAATCATCATCGATGGCCAGTCCATTACGGCCGCTAATAAAAGGCAGCTTCGAAAACTTCGCCGCCATATCGGGATGATTTTCCAAACCTTCAACCTGGTGAAAAAAAGTACCGTCCAAAAAAACGTGCTATCGGGCCGCTTAGGCTACTATTCCACATTCAAAAGCCTTATTGGCTGGTTCTCCAAGAAGGATTACGAGTTAGTGAAGGATGCCTTGGAACGTGTGGGGCTTTCAGATAAACTTCATCACCGAAGCGACCAGTTAAGCGGCGGGCAGCAGCAACGGGTTTCCATTGCCAGGACTTTGGTCCAGCAGGCCTCCATTATTTTGGCGGATGAGCCTGTTGCTTCTTTGGATCCCATTACCACCCAAAAAATCATGGCCGACCTTCGTAAAATCAATCAGGAACTTGGGAAAACCGTCATTGTGAACCTCCATTCCGTGGAACTGGCTCGCAAATTTTCCACCCGCATCATCGGCCTTAAATCCGGCGAGGTGGTCTTTGATGGCAGCCCGGTCGAAGCCACCGACGAAGTGCTGACCCGCATTTATGGCGAGGAAATCTTTAAGGATGGGGAGGATGATGCATGAAACTAAAAGACACCATCCACCGAAACTTGCCCGGGCAACTGCTGATCCTGCTCTTGGTGGTAATCGCCATTGCCATGTCCGCACACGCAACAGGTGCTGATTTTGGGCTCTTCATCCGAAACCATCGTCAGATGGGGATCTTCATGGGGTATTTTATGCGTCCCGACTGGGCTTTTTTCTCCCGCATCATCGACCCCATGATATTGACCCTGAGGATGGCAGTAGTCGGCACCGTCCTCGGAAGCGTGACCGCCATCCCCCTTTCCTTTTTGGCGACAACCATCGTTACGGGGAACCGGGCTGTCACCGGGATTGTCCGCCTGCTCATGAACATTATCCGCACCGTCCCCACCTTGTTGCTGGCAGCCCTGTTCGTCGCTATTTTTGGCATCGGCCCAGTGACCGGGGTCCTGACCTTGGCAGTGTTCAGCTTCGGCATCATGTCCAAATTGATGTACGACCTCATTGAAACCATCGACTTAAGCCCCCTTGAAGCCGCGGAGTCAGTAGGTGCCAACCCGGTCCAAATCGTCGTCTGGAGCATTGTCCCCCAAATCTCCCACATCGTCGCCAGCTACATCCTTTATGTGTTTGAAATCAACATCCGTGCCTCCACTATTTTAGGATACGTTGGGGCTGGCGGTATCGGTGTCGTCCTCAACTCGGCCCTAGGGCTGTTTCGCTACGACCGGGTTTCAGTCATTATCTTGTTTATTTTAGCAGTTATCTTCATTGTGGACGGCATCAGTGAATTTTTCAGAAGGAGGCTCACCTAATGAAACGACCCAACATCGATACCCTCTTTCTCACCATTGTCGTCTTGTACCTCATCATCTCGTCCTTTTTAAGCATCGACCTGGGGTCTGCCCAGCTCTCCTCCCATACCGCCCTTAACGCCTTCGCCGGATTGTTTCGCCCGGACTGGGGGTTTGTCAATGATGGGAGCCGGGAGGACCTGCTATCATTATTGCTTCTAACATTAGGGATTGCCTTCCTTGGCACCTTGATTGCCACCCTCATTTCTTTGCCCCTCTCAATCCTAAGCGCGCGAAACATTGTCCCTTCCTACGGAATCGTTCCGAGGATTGGAAAGTTCGTTAGCAATATCCTGCGGACGTTTCCTGAGCTAATTTATGCGATTTTATTCGTGACAGTGGTGGGGCCAGGGCCATTTGCGGGAATCTTGGCTATTGGCGTCAATCAAATCGGGATGCTGGGCAAGCTTTATACGGATGAATGGGAAAGCATCGACCATGCGCCAGTGGAAGCCATGGAAGCAGTAGGAGCGAATTTTTGGCAAGTCCTTTTTTACGCGCGTATCCCTCAAATTGGTGCTAAATTCCTATCCTTGTCTTTAAATCACTTTGAAATTGCCCTACGGAGTGCCACGGTACTTGGGCTTGTGGGGGCGGGGGGCTTAGGGGCGCCCATTATATTCGCCATCCAGTCACGCAATTGGAGCCGCGTCGGTATTATTTTACTGGGCATTATCCTCACCATTTCCATCGTGGACTATGTGACGGGACTTTTGAGAAAGAGGTTGATGTAACATGCGCATCCTAGCAACCACAGATGTCCACGGGCATCCACTCCCCCAAAAAATCGGAAAAGCAGATATCCTCATCGATGCCGGCGACTTTTTCATCGGGTCCCCCCTCACCACTTTTTACAATACCACAATGGAAATCTCCCCCTTGGTGAAAACCGCTAACGACATCGGCTATGACGTGATGATACCCGGAAATCACGACTTTGACCATGGGCTGGACTTTTTGCTACGCCAAGCCAAAGAACTAAAAGCGGCTTATGTATGTGCCAATATCACGGATTTGCAGGGAAACCCCATTTTTGAGCCCTACACCATCATCAAGCGAAAAAAAATGAAAGTTGGCATCATCGGGCTCATGACCTCCTTGCTCCCAACCCTTCTCCCTTATGAAATCAGCAAAGGATTCAAATGTCTGGATGCCCAGGAAGCCCTTCAGTCCTACCTTCCCGAGCTCAGGAAAACCTGCGATTTGGTCATTGCGGTTTACCATGGCGGGCTGGAATCAGACCTGTTGACAGGCGCTCCCACCCAGTATCACACAGGGGAGGACGAAGCTTATAAACTGGCTGGCAATAGTCAGCTTGACGGACTCATTTGCGGGCACCAACACCGGGTCAACGCTGGGGCAGTGGGAAGTTGCTTATTGGTCCAACCCGGATCCAAAGGGCAATTCGCGGGCGAACTGCGTTATGGCAAGAAAAAAAGGCAGGCAAAAATTCGTCTCCTAAAAGCTGAAAGCGAACCCAACCCCGAGTTTGACGACTGGATTAAAAAGCCCATCGACCTCAGCCGGTTCCCTGAATATTTAAAAACCATCACCCCTGCCATATCCGTGATGTCCTTCAAAGGAAATACCATCCAAGACTTCATGGATAGCTTCCAAGCCCCCTACAACATACTTGAGTACAGGTTATCGGACGAAGAAATCGAAGGAATCGTAGAACTGCCACCAAACCCAGAAGGGCATCACATCGTCACCAACCAAAAAACATTCCCCCCTTACCGGCTGCAAAAACAATATGTCACCAACATTTTCGATGAGTACTTAAAATATATCACCCCCAAAAGGTAAACTTCCTTTTTGGAATAACGATGTTAAAACATATTTCCTATTGATGCCAAACAGTCCTGAATTTATTAGCTATCCCCGACCGTATTATAATGAAATGATGTCCAATAGAAAAACAGCAGTTAATCTAGGAGTTATTCCAGCTTACCTGCTGTTTTATATATGTGAAAGCTTAAGGGCACCTCTAATAACTCCAATTCACCCGAATTTGCGGTCTTTTTCCGCCCATCCTAATAGACCACCAAAGGAGGATACCTTCCTACGGAAGGACGGGGACCCTGCCAACAAAAAATCCCAAGGGAAAAAAATAATAAGGGGCTTTCTTCAAGCGAGGATGCCATCACACCTAAAAGGAAAAATCCAAAAATAATAGGTTGAATGCGAAGACGAAAACGGCTCACTTCTTTAAAATGAAATTGTTCCCGAACAAACCACGCAATCAAAAGCAGGGCAATAACCGCCACAGCGCCACCTCCATTTGGCTTATTTTGCCCTGAAACTATAGGTTTATCCTAGAGAATGCAATTTGACAGGCACCATCATTCATGTTATAATCAATCAATGTTTTACATTTTTTGGAAGGTGGGCGATTTCGATGGGGATATTTTTTGGAGGGATTTTATCGGTTTTTTTGGGAGCTATTCCCGTTGTTTTTTTACTATTTCTAGTGAGGGTATTTAAATGGATATTTAAACGGAGCAAAATTTTCGGGATTGTTTGTGCGATTTCAATAGTAGCTTTCTCGCTTTTGGCTTTTCTTTTAGTCTCTGCATTTCAAGTAAGGTTTCTACTTTTTTTGTTGGGAGGAGCTATCATTTATGGGATAACCCTTATGGGGCTATTCATCCTTCTCATAAGGAAAATTTTAAGTTGGAAGAGAAAGGATTTGAAGTTTTTTACATTAGCCATAATTGTTGGGTCACCATTTCTTCTCGGTTTTCATACCTTTAGGTCCATTGCCAATCAGAATACAAGGGTACTATTGGCGAACGAAAGCAATCAGGAAATTTCCTTTTTATTAAGGACTGAGGGCAGTATCGTCGGGATAATGGATGATGAGAAAAAAGTCACACTTCCATCAAGAACCGAAAAAATTACGTCCGTTTATTTTGATCGTATGAATCCTGGTTCCGGGGAACTGAATTTAGTCCCACTTCGTGGGGAAAGCCGCCGCTTTTACTGGACGCTGCACCCGGATGAATTCCGCAGGCCTTACTTAAACTTGATCTTCATACTGGATGACTTCATCTGGGACATCCGCTCCATGCCCCTTAACCGCAACATAACATTTTCCGACTATACGGATGGATTGATAAAAATTCACAGGCATTGATTGTTTCTCAATCCCCACCCAAAAAGAGAGCCATTTGCGGTTTTTGCAAATGGCTCATCTTTTATTCTTTTTATAGCTCCCCTTGACGGATACGTGCAACCAGTTCCTCAACCTTGGATTTAATCGTATTGCGTGTCCAGCGGAACTCATCATCGGATTTTCCACTTGGGTCATCAAGGCCCCAGTCCTCACGGTGTGAACATGGCAGGTTCGGACAATTCACATTGCATCCCATTGTAATGACAATATCAACTTCCGGGATATCTGCCAAAAGTTTGGATGTTTGGTTCATTTCCATATCGATACCGACTTCTTTCATTAAGCGGACTGCATCTTGGTTGATTTTCGGCCGTTGCTCGGTACCGGCAGAGTACGATTCAAACACATCAAGGCCTAGGACTTTCCCGAAAGCTTCTGCCATTTGCGAGCGGCAGGAATTGTGGACACAAACGAATGCTACTTTTTTCATAAATTTCAACTCTCCTTTTTATTATAAGGTGCAACAAGCCCATTTTATCTTGGGATGATGCTAAATTCTCATTAACTTGGAACGGAAGTGGCTTTGAAGAATAGCCGGTAAATGGCATAGGCCACAAGGGCACCTATGAGTTGCATCAGGATAAAAACCGCTGCGTCAACCGGGCGGATTCCGGAATCAGCACTAGTCAGGATGCGGGCAATGGTCACTTGGGGATTGGCAAAAATAGTGGAAGAAGTAGCCATTATTTGCCCGCCCACTAAAAACCCCACCATGAGGGATGGCGTTGAGGACTTCACCTTGCCGAGCATGAGGATCACTAAGATTAGGATGAAGGTCGCTACCAGTTCCCCAAAATAAAGGGAGCCATTGCGGACATTGCCTGAGATGAAAAAGACTCCACCCATGTCTTCCCAAAATTTCAGGTGGATCACCGCCGTCCCCAAAATGCCTCCAAGGATTTGGACCAAGACGAATTTTAGGGCATCTGGTGTGGAAATTTGCTGTTCAAGCCACATAATCAACGTTACGATTGGGTTGAAATGGGCACCGGATATTGGGCCGAAAATCTCAATAAGTGCCGTTAAAATGAAAGCGACCGCAATGGCATTTGCTAACAATGCCACATTTTTATCTCCACCAATGGTCCGGGTAAACATTATCATAGATCCGATGGTAGACATGACCAATAGCATGGAACCAATGAATTCCGCGGCAAATTTTTGCTTCAACTGCTTAACCTCCCATCAAAACATTGACTTTCACTTATATAAGCGTATAATTATATTATACACGCCATTTGCGAGAAGTCAAGGATAAATAAGTAATTGCTTATATAAAGGGGAGGAGGTTGGCCTATGGCTAACGAATTAGAATATCAAGCGGCAGTTTTGAAAGTTTTGGGAGACAAGACCAGGCTGGCCATCATGGCACTCCTTAAAGAGCGGGAATACTGTGCCTGCGATTTATTGGATTTTTTCGATATGTCCCAACCAGCCATTAGCCAGCACCTTAAAAAACTAAAAGCCCTCGGGCTTATAACAGAAACCCGCCGCGCCCAATGGGCCTATTATCAAATCAACGAAGCAAGCGAGCATTATCCTTTAGTAAAAGCTGTTTTGGGGTTCGTCGCTTATGTATGTGATTTACCGGGCTCAACCTGCGATTAATTTCAACTTGTCACACAACCAACAAAAAATCCAGAGGCGAATTTCCTCTGGATTTTTTGTTGGTTGTGTGATAGAATAACCTGTTACTGTCCTAAAACAACATATGTCAACTCATGGTGGGCTGCTGGGTGAAGCTGGAAGTTTTGGACACGGTTTGAAACACCGACGATGTTCTCGCCATGGCGGATGAACGCCCAAGGTGCATCTTCAACGATGATTTGTTGTGCTTCGCGGTAAAGTTCCAAACGGGTAGCTTCGTCAGTTTCAAGCTGGGCACGGTCAATCAAATCATCCAATTCCGGATTCGAATAGAATGTGCGGTTACCTGCTGCCCCGATGTTATTAGTGTGGAATAAAGCATTAAGTCCGTAGTCGGCATCTCCTGTTACGGTTGTCCAGCCAAGCAAGAATAAATCATGGACACCATCTCCTGTGTCAGTCAAGTAAGTTGACCAGTCGCGGGTTTGGATATCAACTTCAATCCCAATTTGGCGAAGGGAGTTGGCAATGATGGTCGCCATTTGATTGCGCTGCTGGTTCTCATCCACCAAGAATAATAGGGAGATGTCGCCATCTTCATAACCTGCTTCTGCAAGCAACTCACGGGCAAGGTCCATGTCAGTTTCATAGCCTTCAAGGCCATCGTAGAAACCAAATACAGTCGGTGCCAATGGGCCGCGTGCACGTGTCCCGATTCCTTCAAATACTGCGGAAATGATACCATCGTAATCAATGGCGTGGGAGATAGCACGACGGACTAGCGGGTTAGCCAAAAATTCATTGTTGAAGTTGAACCCTAAGTATTCCGTGCGAAGGTCAGGTTCGCGAAGAAGGGTCAACCCATCAGTGTCCTCAACACGGCGCACATCGGATGGGGCAACATTCAATACGAGGTCCACTTCGCCAGTTTCAAGGGCGATGACGCGGGTGCTGTCCTCAACAATGGTGCGGAACGTGATTTCTTCAAGTGTGGAAGCCTCGCCTACGAAATCATCGAAGCGCTCAATGCGGACGAAGTCACCAGCTGCCCGGCCTGCATATTTGAAAGGCCCAGAACCGATTGGGCTGTCTGCAAATGCTTCATCTTGTAATTCTGTCCCATAAGGAAGCACGCTGGCCGCCGGGTGGGATAAGTGGTTTAGCAATGGAGAGAACGGTTCAACGGTACCGATTTGCACGGTGTAGTCGTCGATGGCGACAACGGAATCCGGGTCGATCATCCCAACGATGTGGCTGACAACCCCAGATTCAAGGGCGCGGATGATGGAGAACACAACATCCTGTGAAGTAAGTGGCTGCCCATTGTGGAAGGTTACCCCTTCGCGGATTTTAAATTCTACGGTACGGTCATCGACATTATGCCAAGACTCTGCCAGGTTTGGCGCAATTTCCATATCCGGCGTCTGTGTAACCAATGTTTGGAAAATGTGGCGGTTGATAATGGCCGCGGCACTTTCATTTTGTGCATGGGGATCTAAATTCGATGGGAAAGCGGAAGATGCAACAGTCAGGGATTGGGAATCAGAAACGGTTCCTGGTTCATCGGTTGCAGGGGTTGTCCCGCAAGCAGCTAATGCCAAAGTTGCGAAAACGCTAAGTCCTGCAAGTGCTAATCTTTTGGATCTTTTCATATAAAGCCCTCCTCTGCTACTGGGGTTTCCAGTACAATCATTTTCTCCCACCACTGGACGAAACCATCGGTGAAAAAAAGTATTATGGTCATTACACGAACTGGATAGCCACTTTGCAAGAGTTTCACAACGGATTTACAAATTTAACACAACTGGACCACAACTAAGCGATTTCATTATATATTTAATCCGAATAATGAGTAATCCACCTAGCGACCTTTTGGTTTTTATGCTAAAATTAGACATTTTTCGTAAATGTGATGTAAAGAGCTGCCTATAATTATCGCTTTCCAGCAGAGTAATATTAGCAGTATTCCCTTCGGAAAAATATTATATTCGGTTTTCTCTTGACTTTTGAATAAAAACCATGTAAAACTACCAAGATTAGATATGGACGCTCTGAAAGGATGTGAGGCGGTATGTCAGACACTGAATTATTGACTCGATTAGGCGAAAAAATGAAACGTTGGCGCCTTGATGGCGGCTTTACCATTACGGAACTGGCCCATGCCCTCAACGACTGGGGAAAAGGCGGTTACCGGTTCACCCCAAGCGAACTGCGCATCTGGGAAAAAGGGCAAGGGGACCCTTACATCGGCCCCCTCAAAATCATGGTGGATTTTCACGGCTTGCAGATTGACGACGTTTTATTTGATGAATAAAGGGTACCTCTAACAACTCCAATTCACTCGGATGAGCGGCCTTTTTCCGCCCATCCTAATAGCCCACCAAAGGGGGTACCTTCCTACGGAAGGGCGGGACCTTGCCTGCAAAAATGCCATGAAGCTCCACTTCACTGCAATGCTTTTAATCTTTATTGCGCCGAGGAGCCCAACGTAGTGAGTACCGTAGGTAACAAAGCGAGTTCATCGAGGTACCCTAAAAACAAATGTAACATTCTCTAAAAAGCTACCGTTTTTTATAGTTGTTAGAGATATACTAAGAATGAAGGTATCTGTTCTCATAGGAACGATGTAAAAATAGGACGGTGCTTATTCAAGCTAACCGTCCTATTTTCTATATCCGTTTCCCACATGTCGGGCAACGGCGATGGTTCCTCCATGGATGTGGTTTTCTTCCGGGGGGGGGGGAACCATTTTCTAACGCTACCTCCGAGCCACCACATCAGGAAATCGCCAGGTCAACCGCTTGGCTGCCTTCGGCTCCGTTATCAGCTTCTGGACGGCTTCAAGAAGGAAGCGGCCCAAGTCATCGGCAATGTCTTTGGTATCCGTTTCGTCAATCACGCCCGCAATGATAGGGCGGTTCCCCATGACATGGCACGCCGTCAGGATGTCCTTATCCTCTTGGGACAGCTGCCCGCCACGAATTAGCAATTCGGCGGATTTAGCGACGGGCATTTCACTGCCAGTCACCTGATTAAAAAGTTTTTGGATTCCCAGCCGAAGGAGGGCGCAGGCCGCAGTGGGGGAAATATGCCCAATGGCAGTCGCTTCCTCATATAGTTTGCCAATGGAAGCAGGCATATCCGGCACCAGGGCACCTTCTAATGGATGGCTTGGCTTGCGGACATGATGTTTTTTACAGATTTCGCACAGGGCAATTTCGGTCACGTCCTGCAAAATATCATTGACGATCTTCTCGGCGGAGTGGGGCTGTGCCAGCTTGCTGATATTTTCCTTCATCTGCTCAAGGTAAGCGGGATTATCCAGCAAGGAAAAAATAGCACCCATCAGTTCTGTCCGGTTTGATGCTATAATCCCCGCACTGTGCTCGGAAAAGTACTTAGCATTCTCCATTTCCTGTCCATAGACGGGTTTGTAAAGGAGGACGGGCACACCTTTCACGGCAGCCTCCGTCAAGCTGATACCCCCTGGCTTCGTTATCAGAATATCACTGATTTCCAGTAATTCATGCATATCCTGTGTATAACCCAAAACCACTAAGCGTCCCGCAGGGTTAGGTATTCCCTTTAAGTCATGGTAAAGCCTTTCATTTTTCCCGCAGACCACAATTACTTGCAGGTAATTGTCCTCAATAAGCTGCGAAGCCATTTCCCCTACACCGGGCAAGACCCCATGGGTACCCGCTGAAATCAGCAAAGTGCGGCGTTTAGCAGAAATCCTGTATTTTCGGTAAAGGCTTTCCGCATCTAAGGTTTCATAAAATTTCGGGTGGATAGGGATACCCGTCAGGGCGAATTGGCGATGGTCCCAGCCTTTTTCAGTTCCCCACTTGGCAATCCGGTTCGTCGCCACGAAATGCCGGCGGGCATCTTTGTAAAGCCACAGTCCATTGGCATAATAGTCCGTAATCACCGTGTAAAGTGGGATTTTCAGCTCCTTGCGAAGCAGCTTGTAAAGGGAAGTCACCGGGAACACGCTGATAATCAGGTCAGGGCTGAAGTCGCGGATTTTTTGCCGCAGGTTCTCCTTCCCAAAGTCCATCAACGGCTTGAACAGCTTGGCATAAAGGGTCTGGTCGATGGCCTGGCTTGACGTGTAATAAAGCATCCGGTAAATGTCCTTGCCAATGGGAGCATAAGTTTTCAGGTACGCTTTTTGCATGGTCTTGGTAATCATCGGGTACTCATTGGAGTACATATCGTATTCTTCCACAACCGTGTTAGGATTTTTTTGGAACTGTGCCACCAACGACCCGGATACTTGGAGATGTCCTGAGCCAAAGGGGGCGGTGAGTATCAAAACTTTAACTTCTTTTTCCATTTAGAGGACTCCTTTCTGATATAAAAAGTGCAGCGAGCCCATTGACGAAGAGTAAAAACTTGTGCCAGTCGAGTCGCCAAAGCGGGGCGAGTTACCCAGAATCGGCGACTCGGATGGTTAAGCTTTTCCTCGGAGTGGCTTGCACAACTGGTTTGGTTTTTATCTTGCATTCTCCCTAAGGAAGCCTGCTACTTATCAAAAGTATACTACAAATAAGGAGAAATTTTCCTATTGGGATAAAACTTGCTAAAAGCACACAAAAAAAACCCAACTTGGCGGGATACTGGCAGTTAACTTTAAAATTTCATGAAATTTACTAGATTTTCACATAAAAGAAAACCCTCCCATATCGTATAATGGACAGAGTAGATTTTATCATGGTTTGGATTTTGGAGGCGTATCACAATGACAGGCAAAGCATTTGAATGGGAAAAAGAAATCACCAACAGCCGTTTGCGGGGGACAGCGAAAGTCCTGCGGAAAATGGGGCAGTTGCTGGCAAAACATAAATTTAAGGTCATGCTGATTATCGTAGTCATCGTGTCAAAAATGGCACTTGCACTCACCACGCCGCTGACCATCGCCAAACTGATTGACACCCTCGTGGAAGGGCTAATCCGTCCGTTGTTCGACAGCACCAGGGAATTTTACATGGATTGGTCGAAGCTCAATGAGGTCGGCTTCACTTTAGGGCTCAAATTCGCGGCAGGCTATGGACTGGTTACCATCCATAAATACCTGGTGGGCATTGTTGTGGCTGCTCTAATCTTGACGCTTAAAAGCGAGATGAAAGGGAAAATGGACTCGTTCTCCTTTTGGAAGGACAATGCCCTACGCAAAACGGAACTTAACGACAAGATTCAGGATGACCTGGATAAAATGGGCGAAGGAATCGAAAAAGGGTTCACAACGCTGGTGGCGGCTTTGGTTACCATTACCGGGACCGTCCTCATCATGTTTTATCTGCATTTTCACATAGCCGTCATTGCCATCCTAAGCACGGTTATTGCATTGGTCGCACTTTTGATGGTTCGTATGAAGAAAACCCAGAAAGGGTTTTTAGCCACGCTTTTATGCTGGAAAACCTTCAAATACTTCCTCTTGTTTGAAATTGGCTTTGTAGCACTCGCCTTTCTTTCGGGAGGGCTAAGTTTAGGTCAAATCCAGATTTTCCTGTCCTATGAGAAGAAGATGGCGGACCAGTTAGAAAAACGCAAATGCTTAAAGCAGTCATGGGAAGCCATTACGTCCGCAAGGCACGCTTACGAAATGTTAGAAGAAACCCAACATTAAGAGATGAAACCCCGGCACAAACCGCCGGGGTTTCGTGCGTTTAAGGGATAAGCCCCATCCATGTTTAATTGTCCTTTTGCGAATCTTACGCATAGTAGGAACGCTGTTAACATTATTATACAATAAGACAAAGGGACATGCAAGTGTTTTAAGTAAGCATTTTATCAATAAAATAAGTTTCATTTTGACAGTGTGGGGTAGAAAGGGTTAAATAACATCAGGGTGCTTTTTTGACTCGAGGGAAAATTAGGCAGCAGTGTGAAATATCATAAACTAAAAGGCAGCTCTCCTAACTCCAATTCACCTGAATTTCCGGTCTTTTTCCGCCCATCCCAATAGCCCACCAAAGGAGGATACCTTCCTACGGAAGGGCGGGGGACCCTGCCAGTAAAAATGCCATGAAGCTCCACTTCACTGCAATGCTCTTAATCTTTATTGCGCGGAGGAGCGCAAGGTCGTGAGCACCGTAGAAGCATTTTCACTTCCTCGGCCTGACGAAAAAATCCTCGTAAATTCATGTAAAGCGAGTTAATAGAGACATCCTAAAACTTGAAAGATAAAATCTGGCCGAGAACGTTGATACAACAATGTTTCAAGCGTAAAAAATGACATGAAGCAATTCTCCCTGGTATAATTAAATCAACACAAAATAACCAACAAGGGAATTGTTCATGTCATGTCTAAAATTATAACACAAAACCAACCCAAATCAGATAAAAACCAGTCATCAGTGTTAAATTTTTATTCGAGGTTTAAATGATCAACTATTGCCAGGGCTTCAAATGCCACAAAAACCAAGGGCGTTCCTTTCGAAAAAATCTTCTGTTATCTGGTGGGGGCTATCTTTTCAAACAAATCCGCCTACTGGGAATACCTTTCCTCCAGAGAGGACTTGGGTTTTTCGGATAAAACCTTCCGCAACCTGCTTAACAACGGCCGCATCAATTGGATGAAATTCACCACAGCGTCCCGGGCGCTCCAGGTACCTCCTATCGGTCACCGTTCATTCAGTAGTAAATGGGGAGCGGATCCCTGTCAGATTGGTCTATGTCCGCAATAGGAATAAACGAAATGAGTACCTGGTTTTGGGAACGACGGCGATCGGGCTTTCAGAAGATACCATTATCCAAACATATGGCAAGCGCTGGTCCATCGAGGTTTATTTCAAGATGTGTAAGTCCCACCTGAGGTTGGCCAAATACCAGGCTATTTCCTATGATGGAATCGTTGCTCATACGGCGACGGTAACGGTAGGATATTTAATCCTGGCACTTAAGCAGCGTGAGGAATCGGATCCGCGAACCCTAGGCGAGCTCTTTTACCTGATGACCGCAGAAATTTCGGATTTAAGCTACGCCGAAGCCATCTCATATCTGGTGAGCCTTTTTAAAGATGCCCTGGAATCCGACACGCTTTTAGATGAAAAAATAATTGACCGGATTTTAGGGGAGTTCGTAGCGAGGTTGCCACATCATTTCAGGATAAGGTCGGGGAGGTCGCGCTCGCTAATTGAGAAGACTCAAACAGCGTGATTCCAATGCTCTTTGACAATTTATCGTCTTTCAAGTTTTAGTTGTTATATAATGGAGATATGTCATTTAGCATTTTTACCAGATAAAATCAGTTGACCTAGCCCCAGATTTCAGGGTATAATTTCAATATATTGAGGTGAGGAAAATGGCAGAAATAAAGTTGGAAGAACGCTCCTTTGAGGGGCAAAAAGTGATTTATTTAAATGCGACTGTCCCAAATGAAGACTTATTTATCCCATTCAACATGTTGTCCTATTTAATCAAGTTGCCGCTTCATTTATTTGATAAGGAGATGGATCCCGCCGTTGCAACAGGTGCCACTTACATTAAAATCCTTCACGAACACGGCGGCGAAACAGACGTTGAGGTTTGCATGCCTGTGGATGTGGAAGTACCAGAAGGCAATGGTGTTTTCTTTAAGGACGCCGAAACGGTGACAGGAAAATTCGTAACCGCCTATCATCAAGGGCCGCGGGACAATTTAGCTGAATTGTTTGGTTTAGCAAATGAGTGGATAAATGATTCAGGCATCAAACAAGGGGAAGGCCCAGTTATACTGAGCTTGCCAAACAACAAGCATATGGTGCCTGAAAGCCAGTTGCTGACTGAGATAATTTTTCCTGTAGCAGAATAAGTATAGGAAATCGAGCTTATTGTATTTTTTATTTAGGAGGGAATCAGATGAATAGCCGTTATAAAAACCAATGCCAAAGCTGTGGCATGAAACTTGGGGAAAGGACTGCTGATATTTTGGGAACGGAAGCGGATGGCGCACTAAGTGCTGAGTTTTGCAAGCATTGTTACCAAAATGGGTCCTTTACTCAGGATTTTACCATTGAAGAAATGATAGAGTCCGCAACGAAACGGGCAATTGAAGCTGGAGCGCCCCGTATTTTAGCCCCACTCATCAGAAAAGGCATCCCCAAACTAAAACGCTGGAGACAAAATTATTAAAACAAGTGAATGCCCAATTTGAAAAATTGGGCATTCACTTGTTTATATGGCTTAATATTTTACATCCAATCGAGCATTTTGGTTTTTAAAACATTGAAGAAGGAATTCCCTCCGTTTTTTTGGTGGGAATTCCTTCTTTTTATGCCCTCTTTATGATCTTTTTTCAACCATAGTCAGGGACAAGCGGCCGCGTTTTAGGTCGACGGCATCTACCCAGACCTTGACTATGTCACCGACTGAAACAACTTCCAGAGGGTGCTTGACGTAGCCTCTTTTTAGTTTGGATAAATGGACCAGGCCGTCTTCTTTCACACCGCAGTCGATGAAGGCACCGAAGTCGACTATGTTTCTGACAGTCCCCTGAAGTTCCATGCCCTCTTTCAAATCCTCTAGCTTCAACACATCGCTTCGAAGCAATGGGGCATTGACATTATCACGAGGGTCGCGGTTCGGGGCGATAAAGGCATCCAATATGTCACCTAACGTATACTCATCCACGTTCAAGAGCACTTGAAGGTTTAACCGGTCTGCTTTGGAAACGGCATCCTTCAACTCCTGGCTTCCTAAATCTTTCGGTGCGAACCCGAGGCTATCCAGGACCGCTAAGGCCGTTTTATAACTTTCCGGGTGGATGCCGGTTTTATCCAGTGGATTTTTCCCATCCACGATGCGAAGGAATCCGATGGCCTGTTCATAAGTCTTGGCCCCTAGGCGGGAAACTTTTTTAAGTTCTTCACGTTTGGTGAAACGCCCGATTTCCTCGCGGTACTTGACGATATTGTTAGCGTGGGCTGCTGTCAACCCCGCCACGTATTTTAAAAGGGCTGGGGACGCAGTGTTGACATTGACGCCTACTTGGTTGACCGTTGTTTCTACGACGAATTGAAGGGAATCGTTTAACTTGGCCTGGCTCACGTCATGCTGGTATTGCCCGACGCCGATGGATTTTGGATCAATTTTAACCAGTTCCGCTAACGGGTCTTGAAGCCTTCGGGCGATGGAAACCGCCGAGCGCTCTTCAACCTGCAAATCCGGAAATTCTTTTCGGGCCAATTCCGACGCCGAATATACCGAAGCCCCGGCCTCATTCGTGATGATGTAATAAACGGGATGTTTAGCATCTTTCAGCAGATTCACGATAAAGCTTTCGGTCTCCCTTGAAGCCGTCCCATTCCCGATACTGACAATCCCAACTTGATGCCCATCCAAAAGCTTCAGCATTTTTTGCCTTGCAGTTTCAACCAGCCTGGGATCGGCCTTGCCCCCTTTTGACTTTTCATGGGGATAAATAACGTCAATAGCTAATACTTTTCCCGTATCATCGACGACTGCCAGTTTGCAACCGGTACGAAATGCCGGATCCACGCCCAAAACGGTTTTCCCCTTCATCGGCGGCTGAAGCAACAATTGGCGCAAGTTTTCACCGAAAATATGAATGGCCTGAGCCTCAGCAGTTTCTTTAAGGGAGGCACGGATTTCCCGTTCAATGGAGGGCTTGATCAACCGCTTGTAAGCATCGGCAATGGCTAATTCCAGTTGGGGAACCGCAACGGAATCTTTCACTTTAATCAAATCCCGCTTCAGGTAATTCTCCACGGCTGTACTGTCCTCGCTTAAACTGATGCGAAGGATTTTCTCGGATTCCCCACGGTTCATGGCCAGGACACGGTGAGGGACCACTTTGTTGATGGGTTCCTCATAATCATAATACTGGGAAAATACCTGGCGCTCATCCAATTTTTCATCTTTTACTTTGGATTGGATGCTGCCCCGCTTCGTGATGTAATCGCGGATCCAGCGGCGGTAATCCGCATTGTCGGAAATAGTCTCGGCAATAATGTCGCGGGCCCCCAGCAACGCCTCTTCAACAGTTGGCACTTCCTCTGTGATATATTTGGATGCCTCTGTTTCTAATCCCGACATGGGAAACCCTAGTAAAAAGTTCGCCAATGGTTCGAGTCCCTTAGCCTTGGCGTTGGTTGCACGGGTCTTTTTCTTTTCTTTGAACGGGCGGTACAAATCTTCCACTTCTGTTAGTTTTTGGGCTTTCTCAATGTCACGTTTTAGATCCGTGGTCAGAAGCCCTTTCTCATCAATCAGCCGGATGACATCGAGCTTTCGCTGCTGAAGGCTCGCACCGTATTCATACGCTTTTTGGATTTCCCGGATTTGCTCCTCATCGAGGGCACCCGTCTGCTCCTTGCGGTAACGGGCAATAAAAGGCACCGTCGCACCATCTTCAAGCATCTTTAGGACCGATTCAATCTGGGTTTTCTTTATATTCAGGTCTTTTTCAATTTGGCGGAACAACTTTTCCACATAACTATTTTCCATAATGCTTCCACACTCCCTGCTATGAATCTTCATTTCTAATTTTACCATAAATTCGCAGAAAACTTAACATTCCCCGACAACATCCCGTAATTTGACAAATCCCGCAAAAAACCGCCCAAAAGGCGGTCCGTTGGTTATTGGGATAAACGGTAGTGGTAAACCGCACCTAAAAGGTTGGCATCCCCTTCAAAGGTACATTTCACCACCTGAGGCATAAGCGATTTGATGTCATAGTGCTTCACGATGAATTCAAGTTTTTCATTGATGCGTTCAACGATGTCGTCACGGGAAGAAATGGCGCCCCCGATAATGATTTTAGCTGGGTCATAAATATGCTGAAGATTGAAAATTCCTAAAGCTACGGTTCGGTAAAATTTTTCGATGGAGGTCGCAGCGATAGCATCCCCGTTGGCAGCCATCTCAAAAACCTGCTCTCCCGTAAGGCTTCCAGGTTCCAGTCCTTTAGATTCTTCCACGCGGATAATGATTTGCGCAGTTGCTCCTAGTTTTGAGAAATTGGGGAATTCCCCTTTGTCAAAATCTGATTCAAAGACCATGAAACCAAACTCCCCTGCCATCAGATGCTTCCCTGTATGCAGTTTGCGGTCTTTGATGACGGCACCGCCAATCCCTGTCCCAATCACGACAAACAAAGCATCGTCCACATCAGAAGCTGACCCTTTCCAAACCTCTGCAAGGGCCGCACAATTGGCATCGTTTTCCATGTGCATCTTAAGGCCCGTTGCTTCTTCGACCAATTGCCGGATATGGGGACCATGGATATAAGGCAAAGCTGAAGCCCCATCAATGTAGCCGCTTTTGTCGTTGACTGCGCCCGGGGCGCTTAAGGCAAGACCCTCAAGGTTAAACTCAGTTTTGAGCTGTGCAGCTACTTCCCCAAGTTTAGAAACCAGTTCTTGGGCGGTTGCATCTTCTTGGCGGGGAGTCTTGAATTTCCCTTTTTTTATAATGGCACCCTCTACATTGACAATACCCCACTTAATATTGGTTCCACCAATATCGACAGCCAAATAATTTTTCATCTTGAACGCCACTCCTTTTATACGCACTTTTTGACTACCATTATAACATATGTCTATACTTTTGTCCAAGAAAGCCTATAAAAAACAGGCATCGTCAACCGAATCGTCCCGAGTTTTGCACCTGATTTTGTGAAAAAACACCCCTGAAATGCCTTATTACCAACGGGTTAAGCGCATTCTTTTTGGGATGTTTTTTGCTTTTTTCATTATACACATAATCTTTACTTGACTGGCTTCAGATTCTTGGAGATTTTCTTCAGGTCACCCGCCGAGTACAGCTTCTTTTCCACCTTCATGCCGAAAGACTCAAGCAGGAGGACCACTTCGCTGTCGTCCGTGTCACAGAACCTGTAGAAGCCCTGGCTTAGTTCCTCCACCCGGAACTTGTTCAGGGCCGCCTGGATTCTGTCGGCCGACAGCCCCTCGCTCCAGGTCAGCTTTTCGTC
>Ga0268261_10000774_pt1 | contig 20877 bp, 20 predicted proteins | sample TergutNc150P1_FD_190353 | JGI IMG/M metagenome (GOLD analysis project Ga0268261, IMG submission 190353) | Nasutitermes corniger P1 segment gut microbial community from laboratory colony in Florida, USA - Nc150 P1 (SPAdes) (version 2) | ecosystem: Host-associated > Arthropoda: Insects >...
TATTTTTAAAACTACGGACACACCCTCACAACATTTTCGTCAAACTGCCCAACTACTGTGTAGACATTCTTCAAATGTCGCAAATAGACAAAATCAACCAACATCAACTTTTTCTCAACTTTTCTTAATAGGGCACTCTGCCTAACGGCGATCCCATCTTTCTTCTTCTCAACAAAGACGTACGAATGCCTACCTACGCACAAATGCGGGCAATAGGGCTAATCGGCAATTAATGTGTCACCACAAATCTCTGTTAATAAAAATCCAATGTATTCATACACTCGTATTCATTTTCACAAAACTTATTCTCTACTCTCTAAACTCTTTTTCAGCTTACAAGTATGCTACGTGCCAATTCCTAAAACTCCTGTCGCCCATATTTGGATACGATCAAACGGCAGCCATATTTGCATGTGACAACGACGACGATGATGTCACAGTGCCAGGCCTGCTAAACGTCGACCCTGTCACTAGAACATGTCAGTACGAGCGCAACCTTCAACGACATCACAAATACAGGAACAGTGAATGTGCAGGGTGCGTGAGCCCCTCAAATTGTCCTTTGTATTTTTCAAAAAAAGATGAACAGGTGTCATTCTATCGTACAGAAAGTGCTTTGTCGTTCAACTACTGGGCTAGAGCTGGGGCTAGACGTACACAGACATTTAGGTTTAGTAATCCTTTTGTTCTGGAACACCTACACCACTAATAGCTGCTACAGAAATTACATTGCCAGAGACTGTGGGGACAACGTCGTATCATTGCAGTTATACCGAGGCTTCCAGAGTGGCGGTCCTGATGGTGCATGGAAGTGTTGCTTTACCTTCGTAAGCTGTTGCAAAAACGAGTGTGAAAAGCCCTGTATATTCATGGACGACCCGGAGTGGGAAAGTCATTCATTGTCAGGAGTGGAATTTCGACGGTTCACATGCCTATGCCCTGACCTTTCTTCTTCGGCCATCACTGGAATAATTTTTATGACATCATTTTGTTTAAGGAGTTCAAATATGAGTGTTTCTAGATGAACTTTTGACAACTCTAACGAATACTTGAAAGAACAGATTTTGCTGTGGATCAAAAGCTTGAGATATATAGTTCCATGACAACACCTCTGCTAACGCCCAGCGCCTGCAGCCAACACCCATACCCACGGAAATACTCTGTGCTATATAGTTCCATGACAACACCTCTGTCAACGCTCAGCGCCTGCAGCCAACGCCCATACCTACGGAAATACTCTATACTATATAGTTCCACGTCTCCACCACAGATGGCATACATCTACGTCCTATCTTTTTCTCACAGATGGCGTTACCGTCCCTTCCCCTTCTCCCTTCCCCTACACTCGCTAACCTATATCCACGCCATAAACCAGCATGGCTGCCTGTCGCGTTGCGACTAGGCCGGGGATGCCCGCCGTGCAACCCTCTTTTTGGGGAGTGGCCCTCCCAAAAATACATACAGTGGGCCTTTCCATACCCCCGCCCAAAAATACATACGGCGGGGGCGCACCCTTCCCTTACCCAACCTATGGGCATCTGCTGATCCCCTACCTTGGGGAAGCAGTGGAGCCATAGCCCATCCCCTCTTTGGGGAAGCCGTGGTGCCATTGCCCATCCCAAACATTGGGGAAGCCGTGGAGCCATAGCCCGTCCCCAACCTAGGGGAAGCCATGGAGCCGTACCCCTCTTCGGGGAAGCAGTGGAGCCATAGCCCATCCCCAACCTAGGGGAAGCCATGGAGTCATAGCCCATCTTCCTCTTTGGGGAAGCAGTGGAGCCATAGCCCATCCCCAACCTAGGGCACCCCTAAACCAACGGATACCCAACCTATGGCTCGCGAGCAACCCATCCCCCACACAGGGGTAGAGCCCAACGGATACCCAACCTATGGCTCGCCGTCCCACTCTTACACGCGAGCAACCACCCATAGCCGATCCCCCACACTGGGGGGTCAAGCCAGACGCACCCAATAGGATTAAAAACGATACCCAACCTATGGCTCGCCTTCCCACTCTTACACGCGAGCAACCACCCATAGCCGATCCCCACATTGGGGGTCAAGCCAGACGCAGCCGCTGGCGTAGGGGACATGGTGGCACCCTGACAAAATACCCACGATACTAGTCGAAAGCCCATGTCTACCCCAAGGTGTCCCTATACTACTCATCCGTATGAAGGGCCATATATAATTACTAGGGTGATACCACCACCCACATATGAGATATCAACTACCAGTAGGAAGGTTGGAGGAGAATTCAATAAAAAGGCTCTGAAACCTTACCTCGAAAAAGAAACATCTAATGCGGTAGGCAGCAATTAAGGTTGTGGAGATATGTGGTGTTTACAAAACTTAGCCCCCTTCCCTTAGCAAACACAACAGATACACATAGCCGGTAATTGCAATGGGTTTTATGAATGTGTGTGACATAATTGATGTACAGACAGGAACTGGGGACTGCAGGAGAGTAAAGTTAGGAGTTACTGAATAAAGAGTTCAGTATTCTGATGTAAAAAAGGCCTGTGACTATTGTGGTATTAAATATTTCTAGCAGTATATTAACATTGATTTATTATTATTACTGTTTTTATTTCGGTTTTATTTGTGCAGTTGTAATATAGTGTTTGTGTTTTTTGACTCACTTATCATTATCTTAGTAGGCTGTAGGTTAATCTTATAAGTATTCAGATTTCCAAGTTTTTTGTTAACATCTAATTACTGAATGTGTTTTTATTACAGGTAGAATAAGTTTGTAAAAGGTTTTAAGGTACTAAAGGTTAAATAGCACTGTGTTTTGTAATTTGTTTACCACACTTGATGTAATGTGAACAGCATTGAATTAAATTTTATCAGCTTACTACGTAACTTCGAAATTTATATTCAGGGGGAGATGTTGTTACCGACGATTCTGGTTCGAACCCAGATCAGAAATATGCTCGGCGGAGAGATGGACAAATTTACAAGTAGGAAGAATAAAGTAACAATTTAGGACTCGAGCAAAAGAATTTCGATTTCTATAGAACATTCTGGTATGTTGTGAACGTGCAGATTTCAAGGTTACTTGTATTAAGATTACAACTTTGGTTGTCAAGAGAAGGGATGCGGCCTGCTCTTAACTGGGGTTGCGACCGTATCGCCGCTTTGAACCCTTGTGAACAATACATTCTTTAAAGCTTTCGGCACATATTGGACAGCTATAAACAGCTGTCCAATATGTTCCGAAAGCTTTAAAGAATGTATTGTTCACAAGGGTTCAAAGCGGCTATACGGTCGCAACCCCAGTTAAGAGCAGGCCGCATCCCTTCTCATGACAACCAAAGTCGTAAACTTAATACAAGTACCTACCTGATCACGCATAAACGCGTGATCAGGTAGGTGGCCGAAAAGATAGCCCAAGAACTGGGTTCCGACACTTGTTGGCTGACACTCGCGTGAGGGAGTTGAGAGCGATAGAGTGACAAACAAAAAGAGGTGTAATTATTGATAAGATTTTTAAAATTGCCGGTCACAATTAAATGGATTGTGAACCTTAAATTTGTCAATTGTAAAGAACTGTAAAATTGAAACCTTAGAAGGTTATCTAATCACAAGTATCCTACTTGGAATATAGTCGGTAGGCACTTAGCGTTTCCTGTGACCATCACGCGTTATATTCCCTGGGTGGAGTTCGTGCTCCCAACTGTGAGAACTGGCCGGTTATAGCATTACAAATGGTTGACAGCGCTGGGATTTAACACAATTTGGTAGCGGCGGTGCATTTATCGGACTGGTTAGCATCAACGCAAATTTAAGTTGCGCAGTGTGGTAGTGCGGGACCTGTAATTAAGTGGTTGCTATAAACTTTAACAGTTGGTTCAAGGAAGAGATACGTAACGGAAATTAGAACGCGAAAAGAGCAAAAAATTTTCCCTTCTTTTGTGGTTTGTCAATTTTTTATTCGACTGTTTTTAAACGATGGCTCGTGCACAGCTACAAGAACTAGAAAAGTCAAAATTAGAGATTCAAAGACTTAGATAGCGGATGTCCCTAGGAGCACCGACAGTTCACAAGGACCTTTCATTAATCTCGCTTATCCCGAGATCGTCAGGTTCGGAGTCGACGAATTCTTTATAAGAATTCATTTCAATCCTTGATGTTTCCGCATAAATTGGCTGGTGGGAAACGAAAGATACGCTGGAAATAGCAGCTCTAAAATTAGAAGGGTCTGCTCGAGTATTTTATCAGGGATGCACAGAACTCCACACGCGAGACGCGTCGTGGAATACTTTTAAAGAGGTGTTCAGGAAAGGGAACAAGGACGTCCATACGGAATAGTACCATTACGCGAGGCTACAGATGGGCCGGCAAGGCAAAAATTAAAGCCCGCAAGAATTTGCAGATGGGTGTAGAGCGTTAGCTCAGAGGATTACCTGTCAGTCTGACGACCCAGTAGATCAGGGAGGGCATCGAGAAAATGCGGAACGCATGCTTTTAGCAAGGTGCGTGGCTGGTTTAATTGGTGTTCCGGGCAGACAAGTTCGTTATGCACCTCCGGTTTCGGTAGAGGAGGCTATACGAATTGCGGTTTCGGTGCAAGGAGCCGAGAGGCAGGAGATGTTTAATAATAGCTTTTATGCACGCCACGACAGTAGAATGTATAGCGACAGTAATAAGTCGCGACATGCGGTCGGTTCACGTACGGCCAGTGAAGCAGAGGGTCGACGTATGGAAGTTCCACGGAGTGCCAGCAAGGCAAGAGCCTCGAGCACTAGGAACGCGCAGACCAAGGCTGCCTTACGCTGTTAAGTATGCGAAGTTATAGGGAACTTCGCTAGGGAGTTTCTACCAGGTTAAAAAGGGAACAAGGCAACTCCCAACATCTCGGGAGAAAGAACCAGTCCAGGCGTTCAAGACGTTTCGGGCCTCCAGGCAAAAACCCCCACCCCCGATTAAACAGGATTCTAGGAGTGAATCAAATAGTTCGGGAAATGGCAGAAGGGCGGAAAAGAAGACAGCTCCTCCCGCCTTGAAGCTACAGTAAATTCTGTCGTTAGACTCGCAGTTTCGGTCGCGTTGGAGCACGGTACTCCCTCTATTTCGTTGCGAATAGAAAGAGAAGTTAGGGTCTTGATCATTGACACCGACTCTAACATTTCCATATTGCAACCAGGCCAATCTAAAAGTGAAGTGAGACTCACTGATATGCGACCATATGGAGTAACGGGAGAATCCCTAGACTTTAAGGGACGTCTGGCCGTCTCCTTTGTGTTAGGTGGACGTAAATTTAACCACCAGATTTTGGTGTGTTCTCTCCCCACTGAAGCGGAAGGTCTTCTAGGCATGGACTTCTTTAAAGAGTCCTGGGCCATAGTGGATTTAGAGTGCAACAAAATGTCACTTGAAGATATTGGAAAAGTGCCCCGAGCGAATGGCACGACGCTCAGTAAAAGCACTGCACTCACGGTATTTATGGAGGGTAAAGAATGTTACAGCCCTCAACCCACCCGACGGGAAGTTCGGTGTATGGACAAGCAAGTCCAAGCCGACTCCCTTCGCGAGAGAACCTCTACCCCAGTTAGAGCTTGACTAGTGAAAGCCAAGGAAAACATCACCATGGCACCTAGGAGCCAACAAGTGGTGATAGGCAAATTAGAATTCGAGCAGGAACAGGAACCACCCACCTTGAGTGCATCGAGCCCGCGCAAATCCCCATTGAAGGAGTCCTCCCTGCACGCGCACTCACACGTGTAGAATGTAGCCCCAGTATGACGTCACTCATGGAGTCGCAGGCCGACCATATGGCTGCCAGATCGCCTAACACGCGCGCATATGTCATACTTGCTAACTTCAGCGACCAGACACTGACCGTCCCCAAGTCGACTGTTCTTGGTATAATGGAAGAAGCGTCGGGGCTGCTGATAGACAAGATGAACCAAAGAAAAGAACTAAATTCTGATTCGCCACTTAAGCCTCAGAGGAAAAAGAAAAATGAAGCTTTTTATCGCAAGCTACTCAATGGTAAATTAGATTATTTAAACCAGGAAGACAGAGAACTTATTGGATTCGGATTATCCAACTCTCCCTCTTTCAGAGGTTAATGGATATCGTTTTGAGAAACCTCATAGGTACCCATTGTTGGATTTTCATTGATGATTTCATTGTGTTCTCAAACACAGCTGAGGAGCACTCTCAGCGATTAGAGAAGGTTTACGTAGGCTCGATGAGGCAAAATTACAGTTGCATCCTGGGAAATGCGTAATTGCCCAGCCCGAGGCGCGCTATCTAGGCTACGTTTTGTCAGTGAAAGTCGCCTCCGCCTCCCCGACAAAGTGACGGACGTCAGACAATATCCGGTCCCCAAAAACGTCAAGGACGTGATGGCATTCCTCGGTTTAGCTTTATTTTTCAGAAGGCTCGTGCCAAATTTTGCAGAAATTGCTAAACCATTGACGGCTCTAATTAGGAAGAACCGTCAGTTTATATGGGCCCGCAACAGCAACAGGCTTTCCAGAGTATGAAGGATAGGTTGTATACCACGCTCATACTGGCCTACCCAAATTTTGAATTGCCATTCATACTAACTACTGATGCCTCAAAGATGGCCATTGCCGCCATCTTGTCGCAAGTCCAAGACGGAAAAGAGCGACCGATCGCATACGCAAGTAGGCAGCTTAACACAGCGGAACAAAATTATACAGTTTCAGAATAGGAAATGTTAGCCTTGTTGTTGGCAATCAGGTACTTCCGCTGTTACCTGTATGGCAAGCGTTTCCTATTTAGGACAGACAATGCAGCGTTAACCTACTTGCAGAAATTTGCTGACCACAACAATCGCCTCTTAAGATGGTCTCTAAAACTGTCCGAATTGGACTTTGTAGTCGAGCACACAGCACGGTCTAAAATAGGCCACCTAGACGCTCTGAGCCGGCACGTGGGGGCCATCACGAACCCAAATCCCCTACGCCGAGAGTTTGTCCAACAGGAAAAAGAAGGAATCCTTTCTGTCGCAGACAAAACCCAGTGACTTATCACAGTAAGAGTGAATTCTTTCTGGATAGCGATGACGTCATGTACAGACGTCAGCAAAACGGCAAACATCAGCTAGTGGTCCAGCAGACTTTAATCCAAGATGCTATTAGAGAAAACCACGATCCAAAGTACGTGGCACATTCTGGGATTAAGCGAACGTACAGCCTAATTTCACTAAATTACCGGTGGCCTAAAATGAGGGAAACCATAAAGCAGTACATAAGAAGGTGCGACCCTTGCCAGATAAGGAAAGAGAGCAGGGAAATGATTGCCCCACTTAGCGACGTTAGAGGAGCCCAAAATTCCCTTCGAAGTTACTTCGATGGCTACCCAAAAACACCGCGAGGAAACAAGTATCTCCTCACTTTTATTGATCACCTGACAGTATGTTTAGGTGTTTCCTATCCACGATCACACGGCCGAAACGTGTGCGAGAGTGTACCTAAGCCAAATCGTTACACGTCATCCTTCAGGTTCGACCTTGATCACGGATCAAGGCAGAGAATTTGCCATCTTCCAAAGAACTTGCAAAATATTAAGTGTCCGCAGGGTGCGTACTTCCAGCTATCATGCGTCCTCGAATGGGATGGTGGAAAGGCTCCACCGTTCCCTCCATTCAGGCCTCTCGCATGACGTAAATGCAAATCATAAAAATTGGGACGAATTCGTGTCTTTCTACCTCATGTCATATAGAGCAACCCTTCACACAACCACAGGTTACAGGCCATTTTACTTGTTACATGGGAGGGAAATGGTTCTGCCCAGTACTGACAATTTAAAGGCTCGCCTCCGTAAAGACAACACAGAAAACGATCAACGCTTGGAAAACTTGAAATCGAATCTGAGATTAGCTTACAAGCTAGCAGCGAAAGCCAACAGAAAGTCACATCAGAACAATAAACGACTTTATGATCGTAAAGCTAAACCACGGGAGTTTGAAATATAGTATTTGGTTTACCTTTATAGTCTTGCTCTTAAGCCAAGTTTGACCAGGAAGCTTGGAAACCATGGATAGGCCCTTGTCAGATTACCAAGAAAATTTCAGAACTGAATTATGAGATAATGGATTTAAAGGGCAAACGTCAAGTTGTGCGCGTTAACCCTCTTAAGAAGTCATTTAATCCTGAATTATGGAAACCCAAACCCAGGCAAAAACCTGAGAGAAATGTGCCCAGGAGTTAAGCAAAACCTCAGAACGCAACGGAAATTCACAGGATGATTCTAAAATTGGACCATACCCACTAGTGTGCCCACAAAACTCGGAAACTAAAACCGAACACGAACCACTATTTGACCACATTCCAGACACTCCTGACCAACCCAACAACCCACCAATACTTCAATTTCCGACAGAAACGATCCCAGCTATCACCCTCCCAACACTCCCCTCTCTAGGCACAAACTCCAGACTTCCAGGACACACCCCGCTCACTAGTTTGCGTGCGAAGGCCCTGTCTCAAGACGCTGAAAACCTCTAATATATGTGTTAACTTATGCGACTTTGTATGTTACAGGATGCTTACTACTTATCGTGTTAGCAGAGTTACATGTTTAGCCACTTGATCACAGCGTCATATTTATGGAGAGGGATTTTATCCTTTCAAACGATCAATGGCGCGTTGGAGTAAATGTGAACCTGCGTACGTATCACGAAGTACTATCTACAGTGAAGTTAGACCTCCTGGCTGTGGAACAACAGAGAAAAAAGTTTACGTCAACTTCTGAACTTAAACAGATTGAATTGTTTGTACAAATTCTAGAAGATAAACTTCACGACTTGTATCAGATTTTACCCCGACCAGATCCCCGACGAGGTTTACTTAATCTAGGCGGTAATATTCTAAAGGCTATTTTTGAAACAAGAATTGTATCGGATATTCACGAATTGCACGGTGTACTGGATGACTTACAGAATAGAAATTCAGAAATAGTCCATTCTCTAGCAAACCAGTTTACATATGTAAAGAAAGTAGCTGATACGACGTCACTTAACACAGATATTATTGCGAATCTTTCTGGCGTCTTGAAAGATAGTAAAATTCAGTCCCATGATAAATATCAGCAAATTAAGCGACAACTATTTTGGTTTAATCTTATATTTTTGGGACAAAGCACAACATACACAGCTGTTAGACAGATTGACTTAACTTTGTTGCAATTAACCCAACAGCTAGATGAAATTTTTAGTGCCATACAACTTGCCATTTCAGGGAGCTTATCAATGAAGTTAATTAGCCCCTCTTCACTTCAGAGTATACTTAGAAACATAACACTTAATTTGCCAGAGGGATACGAACTGATAGCCGGCACTAGAACCGAAAATATACATCAATATTACAAATTGTCTAAAGTGTCCGTTGTTCCCAATTTCCACTGCATTAAACGCATTGTACATATTCCCCTCAAGTCCGCTGTTCACAGCTTCACACGCTATATAAAATAATTATTTTGTCTGATAGAATATCTTCAGACAAATTTGTTCAGTATGCTATTGACTATCCATATTTGGCGATACAAGTCATTCAACACGGCTATATACCTTTCACAGAGAAAGACTATAGCAAATGCGTTACAAGTAACATCACTGTATGCCCGTTGGTTCAGCGATATTTAATACACAAAGACTTACCTGTGGCGCTAGTTTATTCTTCAAGAGTCCAAACCACCAACAATTATGTAAGAGAAATTTACTTTTTAACTAACAACAATGACGATGATACGACACCGAAACATCAGGATATATCATTTCCCAACGCCACGACAAATGACATTACGCTGCCCGGGGAACGAAGCCAGTCCTCCCCTCACGCAATTATTCGTGAATGCCGGACTGATATTAAACGCATCAGCCTGCCATGTGTCTACAGAATATTTGCATATGTATCCAACAGTACGCGGATCTAGTCAGACGGAACTTAATAAACCGCATATCTTTCTGCCAGATAAAGTTCCGATAATTTTACAGTACGAGTCCCATCAGCTACAAGAACTAACAACACCGACATTACAAGCACTAAACAGCGTGCAATCTAATCTCGCAACGCCTCAGCATTCAATAGACGTCGATTCCTTGTTACGCATGCATGAAACTTCACGAAAATCACAAACTGAAATACGTTTGCACACAATTGTCTTGATTACTATTATTGCGTTATTAGGGTTATTGTATTTTCTACTACGATCACACTTCGACAAACTGCGATGTGCCACCACCAAAACACAAGACACTGCATGTGCTACATCCCCTCAAACCCCCCTTCAACAACGACGACCTCCGGAACGACGACCGAGAGACATAGAACAGATTGACTTACCTGTGGCGCTAGTTTATTCTTCAAGAGTCCAAACCACCAACAACTATGTAAGAGAAATTTACTTTTTAACTAACAGTTAAAGAACAGTACTACTCCCTACAACACTCAAACTAATGCAGACACACTGGACCTGCAATCAGAAAGACCATGGCAACGCATCTTAAATTATCGCGACGGTAGCAAATTCTACACGCATCCGGCAATACTCACTAGATGAACTTCGTACCACAACCAGAACTGACACACGTTTAGCTATTATGTATTACACAACTATTCCTCTACTTGACGCAGTCGTTAAGAATGAAAAATACCCTATATACACGTATTTTTTCATTTGCTGTGTAGAATTTTATTGAGTCATACCTAATTTTAATTTGTGTGATTTATGTTGTATAACCTTCATCCCTATTTGTACATTCATTACAGGGTTGTATTTTCTCCGATTGTTAAGATTTGATGTGTGTAACTTTCCAACCCAAATCTTATTTTTACCACGGGCGATTGTAACGAATGTAAAATGTACATAATTGTCTGTTAGATTTTACATATTAATTTTGGTATTTTATAGATTTGTATGTTGAAATGGTTACAGTTAGATTCAATTCACTGATTTATTGCGAAACAAACGATCGCTCACAGTTGCTACTCAGCGCTTATTTGTCAGTTCTCCATTCTTTCGAAGCGTTTAACCCCAACTCTGACGTGATCAGTTTCTCTCAACTGTAAAATATGTTTATGTATCATTTTGCTCTTATATAATCCCCCGCTTTTTGCTGACGTGCAATTAACTGGAAGGAATTGCTGTTCGCCGGTTACTACGTATCTACAAGACTCTGAGAACGATAATTATTATACGAAGTTCAATATTGATTACGATGTGGCATCGCTTCTTCATGCTACAACGCAAGCCGAATTGACTAAGTTAATTTTCTGTATTCCAGATTAATTCGAGTGAAACGCTTTCGTAATATAATTCGAACGATCTGAACTAAGTTCTAAATTCATATTCGGGTTTATACAAGAGGGAGATAGTCATTTTATCTTTCTTGATTCATGTATTGTTTATCATCCCCTTCATAGCTGTACTATAGCATTATCATCACTGAATTACAATATATACAGACTATTTATGGTCAAGTGTGATTTTAGCCAGTTATTAGTCCTCACGTATTACACCCTTATATAGCGCACTGTCAGTATTTACTGATTGTTGGCAGTTTTCTACCATTCCCTTAGTGTATGAGAGTTACGAACTCTTCACGCTACTTGTATTTATGTCCGATAGGGTATCACTAATAAAATCTAGACCCCTTCAAATTAGGGCATTACACACGTATAAGTGAAAAAGATAGCTCAGCCTGAAAACCTACAGGAAGAGAATATGGGAACTGAGAATCTGACTTCACCGTAAACCGAACATTTAAAAATAAAGGCAGATGTTTCCAATAAGCATGTTTGAACTAAAAACTAAGGGGAAAACGGGCTTTGTATATATTTTAGATTGTAACACCAATGATATCCTCCAGACATCCCGATTGTTTAGCATGTACTTCATTTAGACAAATGGAGCGATGTGCAGAAATCGCATTTTCAGGTCGTCTAAATGCACAAAATGAATATCAGCACACAGAAGAATCAAGTACAGAACTGAGGTTTCTTTAAAATAAGAATTTTCGAATAAGCATGTTTATACTTGTCATTAAAGGCTAAAGACATAAAAGTAAGAAGCAAATCTTAAACTGAAAAAGCATAGAACCTCAATATGGAAACTGAGAATCAGAACTTGCCCAGGTTGCAGCGTATCAGATCCATAACGTTCTCCTGACTGGGCTTTTCTTCATGCCTAACTGCGCTAATGAATGAACCTAAATGTCGAGGCCCAATACAAGTATTTCATCACACTGCGCGAGTCATGCTTCGAGCTCAAATACTGCACAGATAGGCTGTAGGTCGAGTGCAAATAACCGAATTTCAGAATTATGTGCAAGTTTAGACCTATAATCAAAACAGATAAGAAGTATGTCGAATGCCAATACACAAATTTCATCACTTTGAGTGAGACATGTTTCCAGGACTTCTTCGTTAGAGGCAGGCTGCATGTCAAGCGTCATGACACTATTTTCGTCAGTTGGAGTAAGTCATGTTTGTAGCCCATTATGAACACAGTTAAGCTACAAGTCGTTAGTGATTATACAAATTTTATCACTTATCGAAATTAAAGGTTCCAGAAAAAAGTTTATGACGTCTGGATTTAGATAGAATGCATTTAAAAGAAAATCATCACATGAAATGTTTTGAGCTCATATTCAGAACATATAAGATATAGGTCAAGAGAATAAATTCCAGTTGCTTCATTAGGAGCAATTATAGTTTTATTCCCATGTTCTGTATAGCTACGCTGCATGTCGATCGCATATAAACAAATTTAATCACTTGGAACGAGTCATTATCCAAGCCCATACTTGGCAGAGATAGACAGTAGGTAGAGCACTCAGACACGAAACAGTTTGTACCAAGACATGTTTGGAGATGCAGAAACAGATCACTAAATGGCGTGGAAGCGATCATTTCTGCAAAATTACAGGACAGCCTTCTCGACAAATAATTCCATCTTTCGCCGCTAGGATTTCTGGCGGCTTCGCATAAGTGGAGGCGCCTGGTGACGGAAGTGGGAACTACTAAGAACTTGCCCAGGTTGCAGCGTGTCAGATCCATAACGTTCTCCTGACTGGGCTTTTTTCATGCCGAACTGGCCTAAGAGTTATATACTAATGAATGAGACTTAATGTCCAGCCCGTATACACGTGATTCATCAATAAGCGCGAGTCATGTTTCGAATTCATGTACTGCACAGATAGGCTGTTTGTCGAGTGCAAATACACGAGTTTCAGAATTTTGTTCAAGTTTTGATCAAATCCATATTAAGACCAGACAAGTATGTCGAATGCCAATACAGAAATTCCATCACTTGTAGAGAGTCATGTTTCCAGGGCTTTTTCGTCACAGGACATCCTTCCGTTGGAGTAAGTCATGTTTTGAAGCCCCATATTCAGCAAAGTTAAGCTGCAAGTCGTTCGTAATTATACGAATTTCATCACTTTTCGAAAGTAATGTTTCCAGACTAACGTCTATACACTTTTGTTTTAGATAGAATGCCATTAAACGAATTTCATCACTTGTAGCGCCAAAAGTTTTAAACCCCGTATTGATCACATAGAAGATGTAGGTCAAAAGATTAAACACCAGTTGCTTCAGTAGGTGTAATTCTACTTTTAGCCCCTTATTCAGTACAGCTACGCAGCATGTCGATCGCATATAAATGAATTTCATCACTTGGCATAATTATTCTTTTGAACTGCATTGTATATGTGCTTAATATGTGGTTTAAACATTTGGCACAACAAATGATGAAATCTGTTTAATGGCATTCCATCTAAATCCAAACTGTATAAACGTTAGTCTGGAAACATTATGTCGACGAGTAATGAAATTCGTCTAATTACGAATGACTTGCAACTTAACTGTTCTGGAGATAAGCTAAAATCATGACTTACTGCAATTGAATGAAGTAGTGTTTTGACACACGACATACAGCCTATCTGTTACGAATAAGGCGTGAAAACATGTCTCACTCCAATTGATGAAATTTGTGTATGGGCATTCGTCATAGTTCTTATCTGTTGTGATTATGGGTCTAAACATAACTTGCCTACAATTCTGAAGTTCTTATATTTGCACTCTACCCACAGCCTATCTGTGCAGTATTAGAGCTCGAAACATGACTCGCGCTGTGATGAAACACGTGTATAGAGGCTCGAAATTTAGGTTCATTCATTAGTATATAACTCTTAGGTCAGTTAGGCATGAAGAAAAGCCCATGTTACGGATATGACACGTTGCAACCTGGGCAAGTACTTAGCAGTCACCACTTTCGTCGCCAGGCGTCTCCAAGTACGCAAAGACGCCAGAGATCCTAGCGGCGAAAGTTGGAACTATTTGTCGAGAAGGCTGTCCTGTAATTTTTGAGAATAGACTGCTTCTACGCCATTTAGGGATCTGTTTCTTGCTACAAATCTACGACAAGCGGGCGACACCCACAATTAAGTTATCTGTTACGAATGTGTATTGAAAACATGACTTGCGACAAACCACATAAAAAGAGTAATTATCCTCGCCGTTAAGATTTTCTGTGCTGCTTTTCATTTCGTAATATGAATTGCGCCAACTGAAGGAATTCGTGTATTGGCGCTCAACGTAAGTCTATCTATGCAGATAATGAACTCCAATTATTACTGGATCCAACTTAAAAAGACCATGTAGCTTAAAAGGGTTGAAACTTGTGCGAAATGAAATAATTGGTACTTTTGTGCTCAAACTGCAGCAAATGATGAAATTCGTTTATGTGTTCTCTATATCAGCAACTCTGTCCTTAATATGGTGTACAAACATGACGCGGCAACTGAAGATATTCGTGTATAGTCTTTCGAACTACAGACTATCTGTGCTAAATACAGACCCGATACATGACACGCTCCGTGTGTACTGGCACCCTAGCTGTGAAGAAATTGCCTCGAAATAACACGTGCTACAAGTTATGTTCGAATACACACACACACACATATATATATATATATATATATATGCACGTTTAAGTGGGAACTACTATGAATTTGCCCAGGCTGCAGTGTGTCATATCCATAACCTTTTCTGACTGGGCTTTCCTTCATCACGATCAGGCTTAATGAATGTACCCAAATGTTGAGACGCCATGCACGTATTTCATAACTTATCGCGAGTAATGTTTTGAGTTGAGAGAGTGTACAGATAGGATGTAGATCGAGTGCAAATAGACGTTCTAGACGTTAGTCTAAAAACATGAGTTTCGACAAGTGATGAAACTGGAATAAATACGAATGACTTGTGTCTTAACTGTACTGGAAATGAGGAATAAACATGCCTTACATCAACTGACTGAAGTCGTGCCATAACGCATCTATCTGCGACGAAGAAGGCATGGAAAAATCTCACACAGTGATATGAAGATTGTATATTGGCGTTCTTATCAGTTCTGATTATAGGTCTAAACATAACTTGCATATAATTGTGAAATTCGGGTGTTTGCACGCGACCTACAGCCTATCTGTGCAGTATTTGAGCTCGAAACATGACTCGCGCTAAGTGATGGAGCTCGAGATTTAGTTTCATTCATTAGTACATAACTCAGCATGAAGAAGAGCCTAGACAGGAGAACGTTGTGGACCTGACAAGCTGCATCCTGGGCAAGGTCTTAGTAGTTCACCCTTTCGTTGCCAGGCGCTTCCAAGTACGCCTAGACGCCAGAGTTCCTAGCGGCGAAATTTGGAACTATTTGTTGAGAAGGATATCCTGTAATGTTGAAGACCTTACCCCTTCCACGCCATTTAGGGATGTGTTTCTTGCTACAAATCTATGAAAAGGGGCGACAGACACAATTATCTTACGTGTATTTAAAGCATCAATTGCAACAAACCACACAAAATAGTAATGATCTTCGCCCAACAGATTACCTGTGCTGCATTTCATTTCGTAATATGAATTGCTACAACGGAGAAATTCGCGTATAAGAGCAAGATTTATATCTATTTTTGCAGAAATTGAACACGAATTACTGCTTGAGCTAACTGAATAAAACGCTTTATGACGTTCGACAGGTAGATTAATAGTGTTGATACATGTGCCAAATTAAATCATTGGTACTTTCGTGCTCAACCTGCAGCAGATCTATGCTGAAAAAAGACTGAATACACCATTCGCACGAAATGATCAAATATGTTTGTGTTCTCTAAAAGTCATAAAATTCGTATACTTACGAAAGAATAACAACTTAACTGTGCTGAATAGGGGCTACAAACTTGACATACTCCTACCGAAGCAAGAATTGTTTTGACACTTGACATACAGCCGACCAGAGACAAGTAATGCATGCAAAATTCCACTTGAAGTAATGAAATTTGTGTATTTACATCCGAAATAAGTCTTATCTTTTCTGATTATAGGTCTAAACATAACTTGCAAAAAATTCTGCATTTTGTGAATTTGCACTCGACCTACATCCTATCTGTACACTCTCTCAACTCAAAACATGACTCGCGCTAAGTTATGAAATACGTGCATAGCGTCTGAACATTTGGGTACATTCATTAAGCCTGTTCGGGATGAAGAAAAGCCCAGTCAGGAAAGGTTATGGATATGGCACGCTGAGGCCTGGGCAAGGTGTTAGTAGTTCCCACTTTCGTCACCAGGCGCCTCAACATATAGAAATCCGACAGAGATCATAGCGGGGAAAGATGGAACTATTTGTCGAGAAGTGCTGTCCTGTAATTTTGCATAAATGACCGATTTCACGCCTTTTAGGGATCTGTTTCTGGATCTCCGAACCTGTATTGTTACAAACTATTGTGTTTCGTGTCTGAGTGCTTCTGCCATGTATGCGATTGGATCATGACTCGGGCCAAGTGATGAAATTCGTTTATATGCTAACAACATGCAGCGTATCTATACTGAATATGGGACTGAAACTAGAATTAAACCTACTGAAGCAACTGGTATTTATTCATTTGTGTTTATTTCTTATACGTGCTGAATATGAGCTCGAAACATTTGGCACTACAAGTGATGAAATACATTTAATGGCATTCTATTTAAATCCAGACTTTATAGAAGTTAGTCTAAAAACATGAGTTTCGACAAATGATGTAATTGGTATAATTACGAAAGACTTGTGTTTTAACTGTACTGAAAATGAGGAACAAACATGCCTTGAATCAACTGACGGAAGTCGTGCCATAACGCATCTATCTGCGACGAAGAAGGCATGGAAAAATCTCACACAAAGTGATGAAAATTGTATATTGGCGTTCGACATACTTATATGTTGTGATTATAGGTCTAAACATAACTTGCTTATAATTCTGAAATTCGGGTGTTTGCACGCGACCTACAGCCTATCTGTACAGTATTTGAGCTCGAAACATGACTCGCGCTAAGAGATGCGGCTCGACATTTAGGTTCATTCATTAGTACATAACTCAGCATGACGAAAAGCCTAGTCAGGAGAACGTTGTGTACCTGACAAGCTGCATCCAGGGCAAGTTCTTAGTAGTTCACACTTTCGTTGCCAGGCGCTTCCAAGTATGCCTAGACGCCAGAGTTCCTAGCGGCGAAATTTGGAACTATTTGTTGAGAAGGCTGTCCTGTAATGTTGAAGACCTTACCCCTTCCACGCCATTTAGGGATCTGATTCTTGCTACAAATCTCTGAAAAGGGGCGACAGACACAATTAGCTTACGTGTATTTGAAGCATCAGTTGCAACAAACCACGTAAAAATAGTAATGATGTTCGACTATGAGATTACCTGTGCTGCATTACATTTCGTAATATGAATTACTCCAACTGAGAGATTCGCATAAAAGAGCAACATTTATATCTATTTTTGCAGAAATTGAACAAGAATAACTGGTTGAGCTAACTGAATATAACGCTTTAAGACGTTCTACAAGTAGCTTAATACTTTTGATACATGTGCCAAATCAAATCATTGGTACTTTCGTGCTCAACCTGCAGCAGATCTATGCTGAATAAAGACTGAAGACACCATTCGCACGAAATGATTAAATTCTTTTATTTGTTCTCGAAAAGTCATGAAATTCATATACATACGAAAGAATAGCAAGTTAACTGTGCTGAATATGGGCTACAAACTTGACTTACTCCAACTGAAGCAAGAAGTGTTTTGACACTTGACATACAGACGATCAGAGACAAATAATGCCTGGAAAATTCCACTTGAAGTAACGAAATTTGTGTATGTATATCCGACATACGTCTTATCTGCTCCGATTATAGGTCTAAACATAACTTGCACAAATTCTACATTTTGTGAATTTGCTTCTGACCTACATCCTCACTGTACACTCTCTCAACTCAAAACATGACTCGCGCTAAGTTATGAAACACGTGCATTGTGTCTCAACATTTGGGTACATTCATTAAGCCTGTTCGGGATGAAGAAAAGCCCAGTCAGGAAAGGTTATGGATATGAAACTCTGCAGCCCTGGTACGTTCTTAGTAGTTCCCACTTTTGTCACCAGGTGCCTCCACATATGCAAAGACGCCAGAGAACCTAGCGGCGAAAGATGGAACTATTTGTCGAGAAGGCTTTCCTAAAATTTTGCATTAATGACCGCTTTCACGCCATTTAGGTATCTGTTTCTGGATCTCTGAACCTGTATTGGTACAAACTATTGTGTTTCGTATCTGAGTGCTCGGCCTACAGCCTATCTTTGCCATGTCTGCGCTTGTATCATGACTCGGGCCAAGTGATAAAATTCGTTTATATGCGAACAACATGCAGTGTATGTATACAGAATATGGTACTAAAACTAGAATTGAACCTACTGAAGCAACTGGTATTTATTCTTTTGTGTTTATTTCTTATATTTGCTGAATATGAGCTCGAAACTTTTGGCGCTACAAGTGATGAAATACGTTTAATGGCAATCTAAATCCAGACTTTATAGACGTTAGTCTAAAAACATGAGTTTCGACAAGTGATGAAATTGGTATAATTACGAAAGACTTGTGTCTTAACTGTACTGAAAATGAGCTACAAACATGCCTTATTCCAACTGACGGAAGTCGCATCTATCTGCGACGAAGAAGGCATGGAAAAATCTCAAACAAATTGATGAAAATTGTGAATTGGCGTTCGACATACTTCTTATGTGTTCTGATTGTAAGTCTAAATATAACTTGCTTATAATTCTGAAATTCGGGTGTTTGCACGCGACCTACAGCTTATCTGTGGGGTATTTGAGCTCGAAACATGACTCGCGCTAACTGATGGGGCTCGACATTTAGGTTCATTCATTAGTACATAACTCATCATGACGAAAAGCCTAGTCAGGAGAACGTTGTGGACTTGACAAGCTGTACCCTGGTAGTTCACACATCCGTTGCCAGGCGCTTAAAAGTACGCCTAGACTTCAGAGCTCCTAGCGCCGAAAGTTGGAACTATTTGTTGAGAGGGCTGTCCTGTAATGTTGAAGACCTTACCCCTTCCACGCATTTTAGGGATCTGATTCTTGCTACAAATCTATGAAAAGGGGCGACAGACACAATTAGCTTACGTGTAATTAAAGAATGAATTACAACAAACCACTTAAAAATATTAATGATGTTCGCCCATCAGATTACCTGTGTTGCATTTCATTTCGTAATATGAATTGCTCCAACTGAGAAATTTGCGTATAAGAGCAAGATTTATATCTATTTTTGCAGAAATTGAACACTAGTTACTTCTTCAGCTAACTGTATAAAACGCTTTATGATGTTCGTCAAGTAGCTTAATAGTGTTGACACATATGCCAAAACAAATCATTGGTACTTTCCTTCTCAACCTGCAGCAGATCTATGCTGAATAAAGACTGAAGACACCATTCGCACGAAATGATCAAATTCGTTAATGTGTTCTCGAAAAATCATGAAATTCGTATACTTACGAAAGAATAACAACTTAACTGTGCTGAATATGGGCTACAAACTTGACTTACTCCAACCGAAGCCAGAAGTGTTTTGACACTTCACATACAGCCGATCAGAGACAAATAATGCCTGGAAAATTCCACTTGAAGTAATGAAATTTGTGTATTTACATCCGACATACGTCTTATCTGTTCCGATTATAGGTCAAAACATAACTTGCACAAATTCTACATTTTGTGAATTTGCGCTCGACCTACATCCTCACTGTACACTCTCTCAACTCAAAACATGACTCGCGCTAAGTTATGAAATGCGTGCATAGCGTCTCAACATTTGGGTACATTCAGTAAGCCTGTTCGGGATGAAGAAAAGCCCAGTCAGGAAGGGTTATGGATATGACACGCTGCAACCTGGGCAAGTTCTTAGCAGTTCCCACTTTTGTCACCAGGTGCCACCACATGTGCAAAGACGCCAGAGAACCTAACGGAGAAAGATGGAACTATTTGTCGAGAAGGCGTTCCTATAATTTTGCATAAATGTCTGTTTTCACGCCATTTAGGTATCTCTTTCTGAATCTCCGAACGTGTATTGGTACAATCTATTGTGTTTCGTGTCTGAGTTCTCGTCCTACAGCATATCTCTACCATGTAGGCGCTTGGATCATGAATCGGGACAAGTGATGAAATTCGTTTATATGCGAACAACATGCAGCGTATGTATATGGAATATGGGACTAAAACTAGAATTGAACCTACTGAAGCAACTGGTATTTATTCTTTTGTGTTTATTTCTTATACGTGCTGAATATGAGCTCGAAACATTTGGCGCTACAAGTGATGGAATACTGTGTTAATAAAGGTCCAACACGATGCAGCTGTATGTAGACATTTATTCTCAGTCACGTTACTCTACATGTTTCGGGTGTCATGCACCCATCATCAGGAGTACTAAAAACTGTGTCTGCTACCACTGGTGTACGTCATGTCACGTAATGGTACCGTTACTTCCTGCCTCCGTGGCCTGATCCGGTCC
>Ga0268261_10000775_pt1 | contig 20874 bp, 28 predicted proteins | sample TergutNc150P1_FD_190353 | JGI IMG/M metagenome (GOLD analysis project Ga0268261, IMG submission 190353) | Nasutitermes corniger P1 segment gut microbial community from laboratory colony in Florida, USA - Nc150 P1 (SPAdes) (version 2) | ecosystem: Host-associated > Arthropoda: Insects >...
TGCCGTTTGTCGCTGTGTTTCTAAACCCCAACACAACGTGCGATGCCCACACAACTAGTGCTGTTTACTGTAACAGACACATTGGCACTGCTCTGTCTTCTGTGGTCAAGCCTACGTTCATCCGTTTTAACCACTTTCACTGCCAAACACTACGTAACAAACTGTAGTGCTGACGTGTTCAGATTTGTATCAATTACTTGCAGGACAGCAGAATCGTTACGAAAAGTGAGACAGTTGCAGACTGTACCTTCTACTGGATTTCTTTGTCAGAGAAACAGAAATGCCTTTAATCAAATTTAAACGAAAGCTTGCCACTCAAATACAACGCAAAAAGTTTCTGCTACTTATTTCAGTATCACGGGAAACAACCAAGTGGGCAGTGCAGGGTGGAGGTGCACATTGTTAAACTGGAACGTTAATTGAGGCCGAATGTTGATCTTCACGTCACTGACAGTTCTGCCACTGGAGGGGGATTACCGTTAGTGGGAGATTCTGAGAGCCTATCTGGACGCGGTGCTAAACAGAGGAAAAAACACGCATGAGTCTTTCGAAGTTCAAGGTCATATTGATATTTTTCTTCGTTATCCAGGGTGATGTGATGGCAGAGTGTGTACACAAAGGCCAGACGGTAAATCAGCAGTATTACATTGAAATCGTGACGAAATTGCGTGAACGTGTGAGAAGAAAACGACAGGAAATATGGAGAAGCGCTTGGATTTTGAACCAGGACAAAGCAAAAGTTCACAACGCATTGTCTATAAAACAATGTTTAACAAATAAAAATATCACTGTGCTTGGGCACCCACCCTACTTGCCAGACCTCGCTCCCTGCAAATTCTACTTCTTCCCAAGGATCAAGTCAGTGCTAAAACGAACCGATTTTGTGTCGGTAGAAAATTTGAAAGCAAAAATGACGGAAATCCTAAACAGCCTTACAGAATATGACCCGCGAAATTACTTTGAACTTTGGCAGCATCGTATGCAGCTGTGTGTCAACTCAGAAGGGAACTATATTGAAGGCGATTGTAGTTGATTTCTTGAATTTACTAATTAGAAAGATTTACAGGCAAAGGCTTGTTTTTTGTGTCCAACCACGTACACAGCAGAGCAGAAACCGTGCAAATTGTCTGCAAAAAGTAACATTAACCTACATCTGTAATATGAGCGATGATACGCGTACTAGTACAACATTCTCACTCTCCAAGAGCGTGAATACTTTTTCTCCTAACTTAGCACAGACAGTTCACAATTAACTCAGCAATAAACACCACTGAACTCAAGACAGTTCCTACAAGCAGTACCACAAATGCCGGCATTAAGTGAGAAAGAGAGAACGCGAAAAACATGTCCCTAACTGCTTCTCCATATCTGTCTCCACCCCTCCAAGACGCCCGATGCTGCAGTTCTGTCCAGAACATTTGCAGCAAACCGGTTTCAAGATAGCGCCTCATTAGGGTGTTGAATCTGACCAAAAGTGGATTTCTCTTCTTAAAAAGTACAGTCAGACTTCCAGAGAGTGCGACCTGATCAAGGGAGCAAATTAATTTACCAAAATCCACAGTCCCAATTTCCCTAGCAACAGAAGTAGCAAACACTGGAGCAACAAATGTAGCTATGTATCTTTTTGTTATCAATCGTTCAATATATTTCCGGACACAACTGCAGTCTTCCTTAAGATTCTTCCGTTCAAGGAACCTCACAAATTCGAGATAGGATACAGTGTGCTGAATAAAATTGATAAATGGGTGGTAGCCATAAACTAAGTGTGAAACCACGAGTTCTTCTAAAGTTTCTAACTTCTTTTCATAGTTCGGTTCCACCAGATAAGAAACGAAGAAAGCTTCGAATACAATGCTAAAGCGAAACAAAAAACAGACGTAAAGGAAAAAGAAATTTCTGAGCCTAGAATTTATGGGCTGCTGTGGAAGAGACACTCCCACAAAAACAGCCCAAGCATTGTGGAAACAGTTGGACAGTGACTGATATGCGTGTGTCTCGTTACACACAGACCGGTAGGGACCATTACTGGCAAATCAGAACAAAACTGTTGTTAGCAGCAGCACAAGGTCAATTGTCAACCACATAGACAGTGAGAAAGTTGCCAGTACCTTTTCTGTTCCAGGAATAGCTTTTGGACAAGGAACAAACATCTTCATATTAGTATGTATATAGGGTATTGTGGCGTCGAATGAAGGCGTCACAACGATAGATAGTAGAGGAACTGTGCCGATTAGAACGTCAGATAATTCTTCTTCTAATACGACAATGTGTTTTACACCCGAATCTAGTTCTAAATTTAGCGATCGTGGAAGGAAAACAGCTGTCAAGATAACCTTCTCACATACCAATTTCAGTATTTCAACCGTTAAGCCTGTTACACTTTACGCAATACTGCCGCCATACTGCGTGGAATTTTCTGTCGTAATCACATATGGGTGGATTCCTAAGGTACTTACTTTAATGGGAAAACCCATGAAATTTTTTGGAATTTTCCCAGGGTACAAATGTGCATTTTCTGAAAATCTGCCATTATTTTCAAAGACCCATTCATTTAGCACAATGACGTTTTTTACATCTCCACTAATTCCCAATTTAAATGGGAACCAATTGTACAAGTTTAGCCTGTCAGCTGCTGTTGTCTTTGTGGTGCTCATAGCGTGCAGTGGATGATATGTAAATTGGTTTGGTGTCAAGACCACCACCTTGACAATTCTGGCCAGCTGCCACAATATGGAGCATATGTGAGCAGCCAGTAAGTGTGCTGGTTCATTGCTGCTGACAGTTGCCACTACAAGAAACCTTCTTCGAAAGTTCTACAATGTGCTGTATTTCAGATTCTCCAACTGGTTGCCAATCGTCTCGTTTAAGCTGCCCGCCTCTTCGTTCCACACAAACAGGATGTAACTGTGGTGTAAAACTGATGTGTCTGCAGTGTCATCTCCGCTTGGTCGGAACAGTTCAATCGGCCATCTTGTTCCCTCGTGTAACTTTCACAGTATGACGTTCACCGTCTGCAGATCGTCCCTCTGTGGCAGGGGATTAATGAAAGCGCTGCGGGCGACGTCCGGTTTTGTGTGTGGCAGCGAGACGACGAGAGGTCTTCCTGGTGTGAAGCATCTGTGTGAGACGGTCCACACACACAAGACTGTGTGCAGCTGATCTGTGGTAAGCATCTTGTTTGCCAGCGCTACGGCAGCTGGAGTGACCGCAGTCAGCAGCTGCAACATGCTGACTGCCATGTCGGCTCCTGCTCCCTGCATACAGAATTCCATTGTCATGTACAAAATCATCAATTCATGTAAAAATGTCACAGATTCATCTGAATCCCCAACATAATAGTGCTTTGATTAATGAAATAAATTTACTTTCTATTGGAACATGATGACAATCAGCTCTTTATAGACTTCATGAAAGCTTGTGATTTAGTTAGGAGGGAGGCCTTGTACAGTATTCTCATTGAGTTTTGTATCCCCAAGAAACTGGTAAGTCTAATAAAAATGTGTCTGACTGAAACGTACAGCAGAGCCCGAGTTGGTGGTAACTTGTCTGAGTTGTTTCCAATTAGGAATGTTTTGAAACAGGGAGATGCTCTATCTCTACTGCTTTTCAACATTGCTTTGGAGTATGCCATTAAGAGGGTTCAGGTAAACCAAGATGGCTTGATATTAAATGGTTCGCATCAGCTTCTGGCTTATGCCGATGATGTTAACATATTGGGAGGAAGCGTACATACTGTAAAGGAAAATGTGGAAGTTTTAGTAGTTGCTACTAAGGAGATTGGACTGTAAGTAAATGCTGATAAAATGAAGTACATGGTTATGTCTCGGGATCGGAAAGCAGGGCGGGGTCACAGTGTGAAGATTGATAATAGTTCCATTGAAAGGGTGGAAGAGTTCAGATATCTGGGAACGACGATAACAGATCAAAATTCTATTCAGGAAGAAATTAAGAGCAGATTGAAGTTAGGCAATGCTTGCTATCATTCGGTGCAGAATCTGTTGTCTTCCAGGTAGCTATACAAAAATTTAAAGATCGAGATATATAGAAATATAATTTTGCCCGTGGTTTAGTATGGGTGTGAACCCTGGTCGCTGACATTGTGGGAGGAACGCAGGCTGAGGGTGTTTGAGAATGGGGTGTTGAGGACAGTATTTGGACCTAAGAGGGACGAGGTGATAGGGGAATGGAGAAAGCTGCATAACGAGGAGCTGAATGATCCGTACTCCATACCCAATACTGTGCGGGTGTTAAAGTCAAGAAGAATGAGATGGGCAGGGCATGTGGCGCGTATGGGGGAGGATAGAGTTGTGCACAGGGTGTTGGTGGGAAAGCATGTAGGAAAGAGGCCACTGGGGTGACCAAGACGTAGATGCGAAGATAATATTAAGATGAATCTTCAGGAAATTGGAGGGAGTCGTGGGGACTGAATGGAGTTGGCTCATGGTAGGGACAGTTGGCGGGCACTTGTGGGTACTGTGAGGGACTTTCAGGTTCTATAAATGCAGGGAATTTCTTGACTAGATGCAAAGATTACTGGTTAGCTTCTCAAGAAGGACTCTGCTCCATGGAGTAAGTAAGTAAGTACTGGAGCATGAGGCCAGGCATTTTGATAGAACAGTCGGAGGAACGTACTATTTCCATGTTCATTCTTCTATCCCAACGGTGGACGTAGAAATGTTCTTTGCCAGTGGCGGTAAATGACTGCATGTGTGCACGGCCTCAAACACCAGTACACAATAGCCATCACAGTGAATGGCAGCAGAGCCACAAATATCATCGCTGCTGTGATTTACCGAATTTGTGTTTCTGTATAAAGCGAAGAAAATTTATTTCTTTTAAAGCATTTTCTTTCTTGTAAACATTCGAAATTTAAATGTTAGCACCAACTGTGCCCTAGTAGTGTGCAAATTGTGGTAATTATTGTTAGCGCTTCACCAAATTACTGACAGTCTGTAAGCAGCCCAAAATGCCACTGTACTGCAGTAAGCTACGTAATTACATTGCTGCAGCAGCTAGCTGATCTGTGTTGTGTTTCGCATTTTGCTCCTGTCTGTACTACATTCACACTGCACTGTACAGTCGCGTTGCTAGTCTCGAAACGTTTGTCTGATTGGTCTGTGCGGGTCACAATTTCACGTGGTCATTTGGTCTCTAACTTTGAGGGCCTCAAATTGTTAATATTATTATTATTATTATTATTATTATTATTATTATTATTATTATTATTATTATTCAATTTCACGCCATAGGCCCTTCGACAAAATCCTGCTCCCTTTCAAATCTAACCTCGTCTCTCTCAGTCTCGTCTTCCTGCACGGTGTAACGGACGACGACCTTCGGTATGTCTTCCTGTACCGGCTTGAGTTGTTCTGTGCAGTTACGACAATTATCTGTAAATTTATCCAAACCTTACGACATATTTACCTGCTGTCAGGAATTTAATTTCTGCAGCTGTGTGTGATTTTATGATTTATCTTAAAGACCCATAACCCAATAATTGTCCATAGAACTCCACGCAGCAGAGACTTTCTTGTAAACCTAACAGTTTCCCAGCCAGTCAAGAAATTTCCCGCATTTTATAGCACCCGAAAATCCATCAAAATATTTTAACGCTCCAACGGCCACCCGGGGTCAAATATGACCCCAGCCTTTGTATTTTTTCGATAACTTTTTTGGTGCTTCTTACAATAACACCAACCTGTCGTGACTTTGTCACGACAGGTTTCCTCTAGGTCGGCATAGTGGTTTTGTGCTGTTGGTGATAACCGTTTTTCTAAAACTTCTATTTTCCTTCTCTGGGGTCAGATTTGACCCCAGGTGGCCTTGCGCGTGTTGCTTTTCTGTATTAGTTTTGTACACTTTTGTGGTGATAACGTGCTATAAAATGGTACTACAGTATCTTTTGTAATTATTCTGAATATAAATGTCCTCCTATGAACAATTTCTAGACGATTACGGTATTAGTGAAATGAATATTAAACATAACCGGAATTTATATACCGTATACCGTAAAAGACAATCATGTCATTGTTATATGTCATTGTTACATGAGTTTGTTATTTCAGTGATTTCAAACTGTTGTTCTTTTGTAAGCAGACATGTATATTAATTTGACAATAAAAGGACTAAAAACCAACATTAGTTATAACCATTTTCACGTTGGAGTCACATTAGACCCCAGGTGGCCTTCGACGTCCTAATACCTAGGGTGGCCTTTTGAGGGTTAAAGGATCCTCCACCTTTCCTGTCCTGAGCCAGAACGAGACTTCGTCATCCTATTTCTTTCAGAGCCATATTAATGTTATCTCTGCCTCAGAAACACGCGTCCTTTATACCTTCCACGTGCCAAATCTCATGTACAGTTCCCATTTCTTACCTCGTCCGAAAGGAATATTCCTGTCCGAGGTTTTGTGCATTGCTTAGTAACGCAGTAAGCTCTTAGGGTTTGAATTGTTAGCACCTCGCCCATACACAAAAAGTGGGGAACACCCCTTGTCGGATGTCCGCGACGGCGTATCCACAATATTAACAACTACCTTCCATACATGGTCGTAATCTCTTCGTTCGCAACCTGAAGGTAGGCTGCAATTTAATGACAGGAACGAATTTAGTACGCCTGATAATACAATCGTGATATACTTATTATTATAAGTGGTAATAATAATAATAATAATAATAATAATAATAATATATTTCTAGTAGCAGTAACATTATTAATGGATATATTCATTCCTCAATCCGATTCTCAATCTCTTATTAAAAGCTACCTTACAATTACACCAATATTCACAATTAACTGACATCCAATTCTTAATTGAATCCGTACTGACATTCAGTCTATTAGTGAATCCTTTCTAACTTTCAATCTATAATTGACTCAACACTGACATTCAGTCTATTACTGACACCTTACTGATATTCATTATGGTATTATCTCCTCACTGACATTCAGTCTATCCTTCACTCCTTACTGACATTTTCACATGGCTAAATAAAATACATAACGCCCAAATCTGGCAGGTATAGGTACACAAAACTGCACGAATGATCGCAACAACCATTAATCAGTAAGTTACTAAAATTCTCAACTTGAGATTTCTCGAGGAAAATCATGCAGTCGGTCTCCGGACGAGGCTGTGTGCTGGAAGATCCCAGGTTACGAATTCCAATAAGGAAGATTGTTTTGTGTCCTCCAGAACGTCCAAACTGGCTCTTGGTCCTACAGAACCTTCCGGGTAGTATGTAAATTCCTTCTTCACTGGAAATAAAGAGGCCGGGGCCAGGGCCTGAGCCTCATAACTCACCTGTATCGGTTGCCAAAGTGATGATGCTCAGTACAAAGTTTCCGTTGGTGTTACGTTTCCAGTAAAATGAGCAGCAGTAGGTGAAGGTTGTGCGAGTGTCTGGAACTGACAGTACGGTAAACAGTGGGCTGGCGGCAGTGCAGATTGGTACAGCGCTGTTGGTGAATATTAGTGTCTTTCGGTATTTGGTGCGAATTGTTGACAGCTTGAAGTGTTGGACTGCCTGAACTGTGAAGGTGGAGGCAGCAATCTGCAGCGAAAGTTGATAATTATATAGCGGTCAGCAGGGAATGATATATGGGAAGAATTTAATGTTTAGCAGTTCTGTACAGAACACACTGGAATATTACGGAAATGTGTTATTCATGATAATATTAAAAGGAAGTTATTTTCCTACTAATTTACGGGCCTTAGTACAAGCAAATATGTACTTGTAACTAAAGTATCAAATAAGGTTAGATACTTACATCAATTAAAACTCCTTTATTAAAACCCAACTAATGCACATCACTTGTTGCGTCAACTCTAAATAAAATTAAGGTCACAATAAACACTCCAACATGTTTCAGTTCACGCAGGAACCATCTTCAGGGAGTCCCCCAGTGCTTGGCTAAAGCAATATATATGGTTTTGTGTGCACGTCGATGGTGACGTTGTGACCGTACAAATATAAAAAAAAAACTTACTTCAATATTTGCCCTCAAATTGCCAGTTACATTCTAGAATATTCTAGCAGCTTCCCTTTACCTTTCGCTACTAACATTTCATACCCTAACTGTAAGGCAAATGCCAGGGTAAAACCCGCAAAGACGGGGCACGGCCCGCACTCTTCCTAGCTGTTGTGTTGCTCTATGAATTTTTTTGTTTTGTTCTGTTTATTTCTGTGTTCTTTGTATTGTTTGCTTGGGAACGTTCCCCGTATTGTTTGTGTGTATATGTGTACCATACTACTGCCACCGGTTGGCTACCCAGTCGCAGTTAAATATATTACATTTCGTATCCATTTCACATTTCTCTCAACCCACCATTCCCAACTCAGTTCTCACGCCACATTCTGTCTAATGTGTTTGATCTGTCTTTCCACATTTCATCTGTGTTACAAAATCGCCCCTTTGTCCTGTTTTTTCTGTCATGCCACATTATAATTATGTATAATTTGATTGAAATATAACTCATTAAGAAACAACTACTGCTATACATTCTGACAGTGGTCGCGTACAGTGTCAACACGCCGTGTGAACACACAAAGCATTAACCACAGTGGGACAGAAGGAATGTATAATTTATTGAAGTGTTGGGATGTCTGAACTGTGAAGGTGGAGACAGCAATCTGCAGCGAAAGTTGATAATTATATAGCGGTCAGCAGGGAATGATATCTGGAGAGAATTTAATGTTTAGCGGTGCTGTTGAGTACAGACTGGAATATTACCGATATGTGTCAATGTTGATAATATTAAAAAAATCTTTCTATCTAATTTACAGGCCCTGGTTTATGTAAATAATGTATCAACTAACGTTAGATATTTACATCAATGTTTGTCCTCAAAATGCCAGTTATATTCTCAAATCTTCTAACAATTTCCCTTCACCTTTCCCAAGTAACATTTCATATCCATTTCACATTCCTCTCAACCGACTATTCACAACTCATTTTTCACGCCACATTCTGTCTGATGTGTTCGATCTGTCTTTCCACATTGCAACTGTGTTTCAAAATCGCCCCTTTGATCTGTTTTGTCTGTCGTGTCACGTTTGCATTATTTATACTTGTATCGAATTACAAACATCAAAATAAATCCTATTTCGAAAGGTTCACACTGTCGTCACGTGGAATGTCAGCACGCCATTTTAACGCACAAACCCCTAAGCACATTGGGACAGAAGTAATGTGCAATTCACTTTACAAAATTCTCTCTAATTTTGCAAATATTTAAAGAATTTCAGACCTCACCGACCTGTTCTTTTCCCCATTAGCATATCTTCTATAGTGAAGAAAGAATTTTCATTTTTTACCGAGCGGCAGGCAACTGAAATTGTAATTCTTTACGTCCAGTTCATCATTTTGTTTTTAACATTTGAGCCGACAGCGTAAGGCTTGCTCAAATACCGTTGCTACTCAGAAGTACCGGAACAGAACAAACTCCTTTCTCTCCTTTCCGCTTACGGTTTACAGCTGGCGATTGGTTATTTTGGGGTAGTGAAAGTTGGGGGCGTCAGCTGCCCGAGGTTTCTTGATGGGTTTAGCGTTTGGGGTCTGGTTCTCGCAGTTTGGACTCCTCTTCGAGATGTAGTCTTGATTTGGTTGGCCAGCCACTGGGTAGAGACTGCTGCCCGGATCCTTTGTGGGGGCTACGCAGACGCCCAAGTTATGTCAAGAAGGTAAATCTGGTTTGGCGTCAGGTGTTTTTAAATTCTCCGTTTCGGTTTTTTATTTGACATAACGGGAGCCTGCCTAGCGTAATTTGCGTTGCATGGAAGAGCTGATGCGGGAGCAGAATACGGAGAGATGCTAGCAGCTTACAGTATGTTGGGTTAGTTTTCCATTTATTCAGTTGTATCGAGTCAAGTTTGTATGTTTTGTTCTTCGTTGTACATAATTCAAACTGTAATGTTTTGTTGTGGCCTGTAAACACTGAGATTGTGTTGTAAATGTTTACGATAGCCTGGAATCGTAAGGAAATTTTACGGCCGTAACGACTTGGTGGGCTTGTGAAATTTTTATTTTCGTTTATTACCGTTTGTTACTAGTTGTATATTGAGTTTTGTTAATATACCTTCTGTATTATGAATTTATGGGTTCTGCGATGTCATGTATGCACACTATTCCCCACAAGGTTCAGTGTTACGGAGCTCAGCGACCCAAAGAATTGTTGGCGATTTAAGAGTGCATGTCCCGGATATTTGATGTAGCGCTTTCCCTTTGTTGGGTGCGACCCTGATGTGTCAGTTACAATATTGTCTTTTAATATCTGACTTTTCAGTTTTCCAGTCTGTATGCAATTGACTGTGTATTTTGATTATTCGCCTTATTAAACAACCACAACCAAGAAAGGAAAAGATGTAATTCCTACTGCAGTAGTTACCGCAGACAGTGCTTCCCAGTGCGTATTGAGTCTATTTATCATCAGGTAAGGATAACAGTCAGTATTTATCATCAGCTAAGGATAACAGACTGTATTAATCATTAGGTAAGGACATGTGACAGTATTTATCATCACGTAAGGATAACAGTCAGTATTTATAATCAGGTAAGGATATGTGCCAGTATTTATCGTCAGGTAAGGATAACAGTCAGTATCTATCATCAGGTAAGGATAACAGGCAGTATTATTAACAGGTAAGGATAACAGCCAGTATTTATCATCAGGTAAGGATAACAGCCAGTATTTATCATCAGGTAAGGATAACAACCAGTATTTATCAGCAGGTAATGACAACAGTCAGTATTCATCATCAGGTAAGGATAACAGCCAGAATGTATTATCAGGTAAGAATAACAGCAAGTATTTATCATCAGGTAAGGGTAACAGCCAGTATTTATCATCAGGTAATGATAACAGTCATTATTTATCATCAGGTAAGGATAACAGCCAGTATTTATCATCAGGTAAGAATAACAGACAGTATTTATCATCAGGTAAGGACAACATTCAGTATTTATCATCAGGTAAGCATAACAGCCAGTATTTATAATCAGGAAAATATAAGTCAGTACTTATCGTCAGGTAAGGATAACAGCCAGTATTTATCATTAGGTAAGAATAACAGCCCGTATTTATCATCAGGTAAGGATAAAAGCCAGTATTTATCATCAGGTAAGGTTAACAGCCAGTATTTATCATCAGATAAGGATAACAGCCAGTATTTATCTTCAGGTAATGATAACAGCCATTATTTATCATCAGGTAAGGATAACAGCCAGAATTTATCATCAGGTAAGGATAGCAGCCAGTATTTATTATCAGGTAAGGATAGGACCCAGTATTTGTCATCAGTTAAGGATAACAGCCAGTATCTGTTTTGCCCTCTGATGTGATACAATTTCACTGTCTAGCAGCCAGTGTGCAATGATAGTAATTGTTGAAAATAAGGTCCCTTCATGTGCCATCAAACTAAGCGGTTGAACTGGACTCGTAAAATTCACTGTTTTATAACAGATTTCAATCAGTTAAACACAAAACTGAACGTTATGTGAAATGTGTTTGATGTCTACTGTTTGTATGGCAAGTGTTGATGTGAGAAGTGTGTTTTGTTGTTCTGCTGTTTGTATGGCAAGTGTTGATGTGAGAAAAGTGTTTTGTTGTTCTGCCGTTTGTATGGCAAGTGTTGATGTGAGAACAGTGTTTTGTTGTTCTACCGACTGTACTGACAGGTAATTTTATAGAGGACATCCAGTTGTGTTTAGTGAGTTACAAGGTAAACAATTTATTTAAAGCTTCCGTCAAATAAAACAATATATCTAATTTTTAGTTCTCCTTATTTTAATGTCGACATGTTTCGGTCTGGCCGATCATCATCTGGCCATCTTACAGAAAGTAACTTAAGGTACAGGCAAAGAAATAATGCAGTGTGAGATCCAATAATACTTACAGTTATATTAAAATATATGTAAAATATTAAAAACTGCATAACCTTGGGTAGTCGTTTGACTGTGTGGTGTTTTATGTTGGTAATTAGTGGTTTTTGGCTTGAAATGGAAATTAAAATATATAATATTTTACATTTAATGGCTATTGAGTTTTTTTCTTTCCATTACTTTAGTCTTGCAAGTAATTTCTAACCTCATTTTTCACTCTATTTATTAATGAATTGACCACACTTTGACTTCTTCCACTCTGTTGTTTTTAGTGCAAAATATTTATGATACAGAGCCACCTTCTGTAATGCAATTTAATAAAAATAGAACCATGGAAAGAGGCCACTGTATATGGCAGTTCAGATCTGGTAGTCTTTGTAACAAAAGTTTACCCATTTAAACTCCATAAAGTTTCAGCTCCACGCATTCATAACTGAGATCTGACTTGTATTTGTCTTCACTTCCTGGCTGATTTACCTCCAGAGTAAGAACACTTGCTGCCTGTTCAACCGGGAACTGTGTGTGCCTTAGAGCTGCTCTGGTTGTTGGGGAGAGCAGATAAATCTCTTAACACTTGTCTATTTGATAGGCAACAATGATATATTTCACATAGTTATTAAAAACTTATAAGGAATATAACTTATATTTAGTTTATACTTGTGGAATGCATTTTTTGAGTTATATTCCAATATGTATATTTTTTATATGTAATTATACATGAAAAATATTTCATATTTCCACCTGGACATTTATTGAACTTGCATTATTTGATGTTCTGTTTTTGTTGTTTCTGAGAATTTATGTCTTGTGTGAAATGACACTGTGTGATATGACACTGTGTGATATGACACTGTGTGATATGACACTGTGTGATATGACACTGTGCCATTGAGTGTCAAAGGAATGTTGTGTCTTCAAACGGTTGGTAAACACACATGCAAACAGACATCGCATTTGAGAAGAGCTGAATCCTTCCTGGATTATGTGTGTGTATTTGTAAATATATATATATATATATATACATTTCTTTATATTTTTTATGTAATCCTTAAAAAAATTTTATCTGAATGTAAAAAAAAACTCTTGATCAAACCAGCACTAATATCCCTATATTGATGTGCCACAAGTTGGGTACGAACCATGGCATCCCTGCACCAGATGCACTGCACAGGTCCTCACTACAAGAAGAGGCCTCCAAGAAAAATTCTTGATAGTAAACAACTTGTTAAATTTGTTATATTAAAGACTTTCATAATGGGTTAACGCTTTAAACGCCGAGTGAGATCCCATCCACAATCTGCTGGCATTATTGGGAGCTCACCATATTCTACACGTTAGCAGGATAAGGGTAAAGAAACCAAACAAACCAAACTCTGTGAACAAAAAGTTTGTGTTGGTATAACTGAGTACAGAATGAGCGGTATATTCCAAGAATCGGACTTAACCTACAGGAACAAGGCATTGTTCTGTGTCATGCTGGAAGATGTCAGGATTTTCGGTGTTAAGATCAGATGTGTTTGTGATAAAGATGACCTGCCACATGAAGTTAAAAATTAAATTTCTTTTGTGGCTGAAGAATAAATAGTCATTATTATAAGTAGGGAGGTGTGTGTGTGTGTGTGTGTGTGTCTGTGTGTGTGTTTGTATGTGTGTTTGTGTTTTTGTGTATGTGTTTGTGGTGTGGGTGTGTGTGTTTTTGTGTATGTGTTTGTGGTGTGGGTGTGGGTGTTTTTGGAGTGTGTGTTTGTGGTGTGTGTGTGTGTGCTTGTGGTGTGTGTGTGTGTGTTTGTATGTGTTTGTGAGTGTGTGTGTTTGTGGTGTGTGTGTTTGTGGTGTGTGTGTGTGTTTGTGGTGTGCGTGTTTGTGGTGTGAGTGTGCCTGTGTGTGTTTGTGGTGTGGGTGTTTGTGTTTGTGTGTGTGTTTGTGGTGTGTGTGTTTGTGGTGTGTGTGTGTTTGTGGTGTGTGTGTATGTTTGTGTGTGTGTGTTTGTGGTGTGTGTGTGTGTTTTTTATGTGTGTGTGTGTTTGTGGTGTGCGTGTTTGTGGTGTGTGTGTGATTGTGTGTGTGAGTGTGCGTGTGTGTTTGTGGTGTGTGTGTTTGTGTGCTTGTGTGTGTGTTTGTGGTGTACGTGTCTTTGTGGTGTGTTTGTTTGTGGTGTTTGTTTGTGCGTGTTTGTGTGTGTTTGTGGTGTGTGTGTGTGTTTGTGGTGTGTGGGTTTGTGGTGTGCGTGTGTGTGTTTGTGGTGAGAGTGTGTGTTTGTGTTTCTGGGTGTGTGTTTGTTGTGTGTGTTTGTTTCTGTGTGTGTGTGGTGTGTGTGTTTGTGGTATGTGTGTTTGTGATGTGTGTGTGTGTTTGTGGAGTGTGTGTATGTTTGTGGTGTGTGTGTTTGTGTTATGTGTTCTTTTGTGTTTGTGTGTGTGCTTGTGGTGTGTGTATTTGTTGTGTGTGTGTTTGTGTGTGTGTTTGTGTTTGTAGTGTGTGTGTATGTTTGTGTGTGTTTGTGTTAGGGGTGTGTGTTTGTGTTTATGTGTTTGTGGTGTGTGTGTGTTTGTGGTGTGTTTGTGGTGTGTGTGTTTGTGTGTGTCTTTGTTGTGGGTTTGTGTGTGTTTGTGGTGTGTGTGAGTTTGTGGTGTGCGTGTTTGTGGTGTGTGTGTTAGTGTGTGTGTATAGTTGTGATGTATGTGTGTGTTTGTGATGTGTGTGTTTGTAGTGTGTATGTTTGTGGTGTTTGTGCGTGTATGTGTGTGTTTGTAGTGTGTGTGTTTGTGGTGTGTGTGTGTGTGTGTGTGGGTATGTTTTGTTTGTGTGTGTGTTTGTGGTGTGGGTGTGTGTGTTTGTGTTGTGGTGTTTGTGTTTGTGGTGTGGGTGTGTGTGTTTGTGTGTGTTTGTGTTTGTGGTGTGTGTGTTTGTTGTGTGTGTGTTTGTGGTGTGAAAGTTTGTGGTGTGATTGTTGTGTGTGTGTGTTTGTGTGTGTTTGTGTGTGTGCTTCTGATGTATGTGTGTGTGTTTCTGGTGTGTGTGTTTGTGGTGTGTGCGTGTTTGTGGTTTACGTGTTTGTGGTGTGTATGTGTTTGTGGTGTGTGTGTGTTTGTGTGTGTGTTTGTGGTTTGTATGTTTGTGGTTTGTGTGTTTGTTTGTGCGTGTTTGTGTGTGTGTTTTTGTTGTGTGTGTTTGTATGTGTTTATTTGTGATGTGTGTGTGTGTTGGTGGTGTATGTGTTGTGGTGTGTGTGTGTGTTTGTGTTTATGTGTGTGTGTGTTTGTGGTGCGTGTGTGAGATTTGTGTGTGTGTGTGTTTTTGTGTTGTATGTGTTTGTGGTGTTTGTGTTTGTGATATTCGTGTGTGTGTGTTTGTGGTGTGTGTGTTTATGTGTGTGGTTTTATGTGTTTGTTGAGTGTGAGTTTGTGGTGTGTGTGTTTGTTTGTAGTGTGTGTGTTTGTGGTGTGTGTTTGTTGTGTGTGTGTGTTTGTGGTGTGTGTGTGTGTTTGTGGCCTGTGTGTGTTTAGGGTCTGTGTGTGTTTGTGTGTATGTGTTTGTGTGTGTATGTGTTTGTGGTGTGTGTGTTTGTGGTTTGTGTGTATGTGGTGTTTGTTTGTGTGTGTTGGTGTGTGTATTTGTGGTGTGTGTGTGTTTGTGGTTTATGTATGTTTGTGGTGTGGGTGGGTGTTTGTGTGTTTTTGTGTGTGTGTTTGTTTGTAGTGTGTGTGTTTATAGTTTGCGTGTTTGTGGTGTGTGTGTTTGTGGTGTGGCTGTTTGTGGTGTGTGTGTGTGTTTGTGGTGTGTGTTTATGTGTTTGTGTTTGTGGTGTTTGTGGGTTTGTTTGTGTTTGTTTGTGTGTTTTTGTGGTTTTCGTTTGTTTGTGGTGAGTGTGTTTGTGTGTGTGTATGTTTGTGGTTTGTGTTTGTGTTTGTGGTGTGTGTCTGTGTGTGATTCTGTGTGTTTTTGTTGGAGGTGTGTGTGTGTGTGTGTGGTGTGTGAGTGGTGTGTTTTTGGAGTGTTGTGGTGTGTGGTTTGTGTGTGTGTGTGTTTGTTTGTTGTGTGTGTGTTTGTGGTGTGAGTATTTGTGGTGTGTGTTTATTTGTGTTTGTGTTTGTGGTGTGTGTGTTTGTGTGTGTGTGTTTGTGTTTGTGGTGTGTGTGTTTGTGGTGTTTGTGTGTGTGCGTTTTTGTGTGTGTGTTTGTGGTGTGTGTTTGTTTGTGGTGTGTGTGTTTGTGGTGGGTGTGTGTTTTTGGTGTTTGTTTCTGATGTGTGTGTGTTTTTGTGGTGTGTGTGTTTGTGGCGTATATGTGTGTTGGTGTGTGTGTTTGTGGTGTGTGTGTGTGTTTGTTGTGTGCGTGTTTGTGGTGAGTGTGTGTATGTTTGTGGTATGAGTGTGTGTTTGTGTGTGTGTTGTGTTTGTGTTTGTGGTGTGTGTGTTTTTGGTGTGAGTGTTTGTGTTGTTTGTGCGTCTATGTGTGTGTGTTTGTTGTGTGTGTTTTTGTGGTGTGTATGGGTTTGTTTGTGTTTGTGTGTGTGTTTGTGATGTGTGTTTTTGTGTTGTGGGAGTGTGTGTTTGTGTGTGTTTTGTGTTTGTTGTTTTGTGTGTTTGTGTTGTGGGTGTGTGTTTGTGTTTGTTTGTGTTTGTTTGTGTTTGTGGTGTGTGCGTGGGGTGTGTGTTTGTTGTGTGTGTTTTTCTGGTGTGTTTGTTTGTGGTGTGTGTGTTTTAGGTTTACGTGTTTGTGGTGTGTGTGCTTGTGGTGTGTGTGTTTTTGTGTGTTTTGTGTGTGTGAGTGTTTGTGGTGTGTGTTTGTGGTGATTGTGTTTGTGTTTGTGGTGTGTGTATGTGGTGTGTGTGTTTGTGTTATGTTTATGAGTTTGTGGATTGTGTATTTGTGATGTGTGTGTGTTTGTGGCGTATGTGTTGTGGTATTTGTGTGTTTGTGTTTATGTGTGTGTTGTGTGTGTGAATTTATTTGTGCGTGTGTTTTTGTGGTGTGTTTGTGGTGTGTTTTTGTGATATGCGTGTGTGTGTTTGTGGTGTGTATGTTTATGTATGTGTTAGTGTGTGTGTTTCTGGTGTGTGTGTGTTTTTGTTGTGTGTGTTTGTGTGTTTTAGGTGTGTGTTTGTGGTGTGTGTGTTTGTGTTTTTAGGGTGTGTGTATCTGTTTGTGGTGTTTGTGTGTGTGTGTGTGCTTGTGTGTGTTTGTGGTGTGTGTGTTTGTTGTTTGTTTTTGTGGGTTATGTGTGTGTGTTTTGGTGTGTGTTGGTGTGTTTGTTTCTGTTTGTGTGTGTTTGTGGTGTTTGTGTTTGTGGTGTTTGTGTTTGTGGTGTGTGTGTTTGTGTGTTTGTGAGTTTGTGTGTGTTTGTGGTGTGTGTGTTTTTGTTGTGTGTGTTTGTTGCGTGTGTGTGTGTTTGTGGTGTGTGTGTTTGTGGTTTATGTGTGTGTGTGTTTGTGTTGTGTGTAGGTGTGTGTTTGTGTGTGTGTTTGTATTATGTGTGTGTTTGTGTTATGTGTGTGTTTGTTTTTTATGTGTGTATGTGTGAGTGTTCTTGTGTGTGTATGTTGTGTGTGTGTTTGTGTATGTGTGTGGTATGTGTGTTTGTTGTATGTGTGTGTTTATGTGTTTGTGTGTATGTGTTTGTGTGTGTTTGTTGTGTATGAGCGTTTGTGTTTGTGGTGTGTTTGTGTTTGTGGTGTGTGTGTGGGTGTTTGTGTGTGTGTTTGTGGTGTGCGTATGTGCCTTTTTGTGTGTGTATTTGTGGTGTGTGTGTGTGTTTTTAAGTGTGGGTGGATGTGTGTGTGTTTTTAAGTGCGTGTTTGTGGTGTGCGTGTTTGTGATGTGTGTTAGTGGTGTGCGTGTTTGTGATGTGTGTTTGTGGTGTGTGTTTTTGTGGTATGAGAGTTTGTGTGTTTGTGTTAGTGGTGTTTGTTTTTGTGGTGTTTGTGTTTGTTTGTGGTATGTGTTTGTGTGTGTTTGTGTTTGTGGTGTGTGTTTGTAGTGTGTGTGTTTGTGGTTCCTGTGTGTGTTTGTGGTGTGTGTGTTTGAGTGTTGTTTTGGTGTGTGTGTGTGTTTGTGTGTGTTTGTGTTGTGTGTGTTTGTGGTGTGTGTGTGTGTTTGCGGTGTGCTTTCTTCTCGTGTGTGTGTGTGTGTGTGTGTTTGTGTGTGTGTATGTTTGTTGTGTGTATGTGTTTGTGTGTGTCTGTTTGTGGTGTGTGCATTTGTGGTGTGTGTGTTTGTGTTGTTTGTGCGTGTTTTTCGTATGTGTTTGTGGTGTGTGTTTGTGTTGTGTGTGTTTGCGGTGTGTGTGGGTTTGTTTGTGTTTGTTTGTGTGGGTTTGTGGTGTGTGTCTTTCGTTTGTGTGTGTTTTGTGGTGTGTTTCTTGTGTGTGTGTGTTTGTGGTGTTGTTGTGTTTGTTTGTTTGTGTTTGTTTGTTTGTGTTTGTGTTTGTTGTGTATGTTTGTTTGTGTGCGTGTTGTGGTGTGTGTGTGTGTGTGTTTGTTTGTGTGTGTGTTTGTTGTATGTGTGTGTTGTATGTGTGGTGTGTGTGGTGTGTTGTTTTGTGTGTGTGGTTTGTTTGTTTGTGTGTGGTGTGTGTGTTGTGTGTTTGGTGTGTGTTTCTGGTGTGTGTGTTTCTGGTGTGCCTGTTTGTGGTGTGTGTTTATGTTTGTGTTTGTGGTGTGTGTGTTTGTGTGTGTATGTGGTGTGTGAATGTGGTGTGTGTGATTGTGGTGTTTTTTTGTGCGTGTTTGTGTGTGTGTTTGTGGTGTGTCTGTTTATGGTTGTGTGTTTGTGGTGTGTATGTTTGTGTTTGTGTGTTTTTGTTGTGTTGTTTGTGATGTGTGTTTTTGTGGTGTGTGTGTTTTTGTTTACGTGTGTTTGTTTGTGTTGTGTGTGTGGGTTTTTGTGTGTGTGTTTGTGGTGTGTGTGTTTATGTGTGTGTTTGTGGAGTGTGTTTGTTTTGTGTTTTTGTGGTGTGTTTTAGTTTGTGTGTGTTTGTGGTGTGCGTATACTTGTGGTGTGTGTTTGTGTGCATGTGTTTGTGGTGTTTGTGTGTGTGTTTGTGTGTGTGTGTTTGGTGTGTGTTTGTGGTGTATGTTTGTGTGTGTGTGTGTTTGTGCGAGTGTTTATGTTTTTGTTTGTAGTGTGTTTTTGGTGTTTGTGTGTGTGTTTGTTGTGTGTGTGTGTGTGTGTTTTTGGTGTATGTGTGTTTGTGTGTGTGTGATGTGTGTGTGTTTGTGCGTGTGTTTGTTTGTGTGTGTTTGTGGTGTGTGTGTGTTCTTGCGTGTGTTTTGATGTGTGTGTTTGTGTATTTTTTGTGGTTGTGGTGTGTGTGTTTGTTGTGTGTGTGTGTTTGCGCGTGTGTGTGTGTGTGTTTGTTTGTGTGTATGTGTGTGTTTGTGGTGTGTGTTTGTGTGAATGTGTGTTGTGTGTGTTTGTGGTGTGTGTTTATGGTGTGTGTTTGTTGGTGTTTGTGTGTGTGTAGTGTGTGTGTGTGTGTTTGTGGTGTGTGTCTTTGTGGTGTGTGTGTGTTTGTGGTGTGTGTGTTTGTGGTGTGTGTGTGTGTTTGTGGTGTGGATGTTTGTTTGTTTGTGTTTGTTTTTGTTTTTTTGTAGTTTGTGTGTTTGTGGTGTGTATGTTTGTGGTGTTTGTGTTTGTGGTTTGTGTGTGTTTGTACGTGTGTGTGTTTTTGTGGTGTGTGTATGTTTGTGGTGTGTGTGTTTTGTGTGTTTGTTTGTGGTGCGTGTGTTTTTGTGCGTTTGTGTGTTTTGTTTTGTTTGTGTTTGTGTTCGTGTTCGTTGTTTTGTGTGTTTGTGTTTGTGTGTTTGTGGCGTGTGTTTGTGTGTGTGTGTTTGTGTTGTTTATGTGTTTGTGGTGTGTGTTTGTTGTATGTGTGTTTGTGGTGTGTGTGTTTATGGTGTGTGCGCGTCTGTTTGTTGTGTGTGTTTGTGTGTGTGTTTTTGTGGTGTTTGTTTGTGTGTGTGTGTGTTTGTGTGTGTGTGTTTGTGGTATGTGTGTATGTTTTTTGTGTGTGTTTGTGGTGTCTGTGTGTGTGTGTTTGTGGTGTGTGTGAGTGTTTGTGGCGTGTGTCTGTGTGTGGTTTTGTGTGTGTGTTTGTGATGTGTGTGTTTGTGTATGTGTGTGTGTTTGTGTTGTGTGTGTGTGGTGTGTGTTTGTGGTGTGTGTGTGTGTTTGTGGTGGGTATGTTTTTGTGTTTGTGTGTGTGTCTCGTAACTTGTACTATTGCAGCTGACATTTAACATGCATTAACAACAGAATGACATATTTCTCTATTATGAACTCAAATGCTGTTCATTTTTAATAGCACTGCACCAATTACCTGTATGATTCTGTACACAAGTACACATATTTACTGTTGGCTAAACACTGTTCTAAAAGTACAATTGTAAGTACGGTATTTTCTCAATGTAGTTCATTAATTGGGTTCCGTAAAACCATTAAAAATACTAGGATTCATTTGTAATGTAAAATATCTGCATGGTTAACCTTTACGCACCGTGCACTCTATATATGTGACGGGCGTTCCGCTACCCTCCAAATTTTGTATTTTATATATTTTTTCATCAAATTTAAGTACTTAATATTTTAAACATGCCTCACGCTCTCCGTTTTTCTCTTCAAAATACCTTTATTTCATAACGCTACCTTTTTTGGTTCCTGTATTATTCACATTTCACTTACAGAGTGTGCTATAATTTAAATGTAAAATTTAATTTTTTTATGTCCGTGCATCATCGTACAATTAAAATAAATCACCAACCTGATGCAACCATTTTTCAGTTTATTATCCTGACGTTTGTTTACAATTCCACGTGTTTCGAGCTTATTCCCGCCCATTATCAGGAACTCAATGTCTGCAGTGTCAGCCTCTGGTTTTCCCTTCGTGTCGTGGTGACAGTCGTGCTGTGTTCGTGGTCGGGCCGGCCTACCAGACCACGAACACTGCACGACTGTCACCACGATACGAAGGTAAAACCAGAGGCTGCCACTGCA
>Ga0268261_10000776_pt1 | contig 20866 bp, 19 predicted proteins | sample TergutNc150P1_FD_190353 | JGI IMG/M metagenome (GOLD analysis project Ga0268261, IMG submission 190353) | Nasutitermes corniger P1 segment gut microbial community from laboratory colony in Florida, USA - Nc150 P1 (SPAdes) (version 2) | ecosystem: Host-associated > Arthropoda: Insects >...
CCCCTCCCCCCCAGGGTACACCATACAGATTGTATAGTCTCTTGATAAGTTTAAGCTTAATGTAAACCTGATGATGGCCAATGTAGAGGCCGAAACATGTAGTTGATAGTACAAACTACTCCATGTACCGTATTTAAATATAGTTGTGTTCTCACTACTTAATACATTGTACTATTGCTACATATTTTGATGCCCACAATTCTGAGACAGATTCAAGCATTATCACATGTAAGTGCAGAATCATCATAATAGAATAAAGTACAGTAAAAGTTCACCCTAGAACAGACCACAAAGGCCCAGGCGGGAAGTAGAGGATTAGCTATACTCTTTCTTTAACCTCGGCGCTAGATGGGGGTGGGTGGTCAACGCCATGCCCCAGCCTCTTTACCCCCGTGAAAGACCCAGTATCCATTGTATAGGAGGACGGGTAGGCCCCAGGGCCGGTCTGGACAAGTGCAGAGAATCTTGCCCCCACCAGTATTTGATCCCCAGACCATCCAGCCCGTAGCAAGTCACTATACCGACTATGCTATTCCAACCCACCATCATAATAGAATACGTACCATAAGCAAAATTGTAAGTTTGTTATCAATTGATACTCATCAAGTGCCCTTGATTTGAATCATTACAGTAAATTTAAAATATCCTTGAATATGTCATTAATGCTGAGCTGAAGTGTCCAGTATTGCTAGTATCATGGTAGGAAACTGGATTTTGTGTTTATTTGAAGCCTCACCATTCTTCAGCTGGCTGTTACCTACCCACTGCTCTCTGGAACCTACCAACAGTGTGGAGAATGAAGCTTAGTTCTTGGAGTTTTATGCTATGCTATGTTATGTCAACTAAGGAGTACGCAAGAAAACTTGTCATTTTTATAGTCTATGGGAGGAAGGTTTCTTTTAAGTGATAAAATGAATTATGTGTATTTGATATGTAATGTTAATTAGGTGTTACAAATAAGAAAAATTTAGAACATAGTTTTAAAACTGTTCACAGAATTTACAAATCAGAGTGTCCTGAAAGTTGTGAAATGATTAAATTTCTTGCAACCTTGCAATTGAGATTACAGTCACAGAAATATTTATTTGGAATTCCTTTGAAGAAATATGCTGCTGCAAGTATAGAGTCCAAGTATCTGGGGTTGCAATGACACATAAAAACGTATATGCTCATGGTGTTCTTGGCTGTTCTCGAAACAGCTGCATTTTTGTTTTGTACATGGAAAAATAAATCAGCAATAATTACATCCAATGATGAATATTCCTCTATCAAGCCCTAGTGTTACTAGGAAAGTTGGGTTAGTGTCCGAAAATGTATGGGACAAAATCAAACTGGATCATTTGCAGTGTTGTGCATATTTTTCATTTTAAATGAATAGAGTGAACAGATGCATCTGATTCACCACAGGCATTGGTATATATGAGGATGACATTTACAGACTGTAGCATGAAAGATTTACTAACCTTTAACCCCGGAAGAGGCTACACAAGGTGACACTGTCTGAAGTTAATTTAAAACCTTCACTGCAAACTAAGATGTGCCTGTAGAAAAACTGGATTACATTTCTGAATACACACACTCAACAGCAAGGAAACAAGCTCAATAGGAACAATGAAAGACTTCTATAATTTCTTAGCTACCATTGAATGCTGTGTCAGTAAGCATTATGTGGAGAGGTTCTCAGGATGGAATGGTATACTGCTGCACATTGAGGCATGATGATTATAGGTCAGGTTCTGCTCACACACAGATCTAATATCTATTGCAGCTCAAGGCATTTTCAGTTGAATGACAAGCATTAAGTTCACAATGGTTATTCAGTGTCATTTCTATCTGACGTCTCTGCAAAACTGCATGAATGTGACCAGGAGTTTAAAGGCAGACACAAGTACTACAATGAACATCATGTCATTGTGCTGTAGGGATTTTACTCATCTCTGATTCGCAACACCCAGTGTGTTGAGAATTGGAAGTCATCAGGTGTGTAGCCTCTTCCAGGGTTAAAGGTTAGTAAATCTTTCATGCTACAGCCTGTAAATATCATCCTCATAAATACCAATGCCTGTGGTGAATCATATGTATCTGTTCACTCTATCCATTTAAAATGGAAAATATGCACAACACTGAAAATGATGTAGGGATTTTACTCATCTGCAATTTGCAATGCCCACTGTATTGAGAATTGGAAGTCATCATGTCACGGCTCAGAGTGGCAGACAAGTCATCTCATGGTACTGAAGATGAAATGTGAAATGTGATTTTCTGATTTCTAGTCACTGCAACCTGTGGTGTTTCAATGTCACACACCTCTTCACCAAATGGATGTCAAAGAAATCTCTAACAAACTAAGTTCTGATTTCTGTTGCAATGAAGCTAAAAGGCTTTTTTTTCTCCCCCATAGTTGTGCTAGTTTAACATAAAAAAGAATGAAGACGTTTTGGAGTTTAGCTAGTGCACAAAATCATCCTACCATTTCATTTTCACTTTTTTTGCATCCACTCATTTGAGTGAGTGGGTTTTGTCCGAACAGAGGACATTAGAGAATTAAAATACCTAGCAAACATTTATTGATGCTTGCCTTTGGGACCAGTTTTTCACTTGATTGTCAAAAATTTGCAAAATGCAAAATCAGCCATCATATTTGAATTTCAGTTTAATCTGAATTTGTATTTCAACCTCCAAAACCATTTTATTATTGAGTAACACACTTTCACTCCATTTTCAGTTTTTGTTATGTTCCAAAATACAGGGGTCTATATAGTGCTTATGATTTTTTTTTTTAATTTCATATACCTGCTGATGGGGTGGCTTGTTAAATGCGATCTCTCCTGACTTTATCAAGTCTTTTATTTATCCAACTGAATGCACGACTAGATTAAAAATTACATTACAATGCTCCTACATGTTTCAGTTAACAAACCATCATCAGGGAGCTTACTACTGTGCTTTGCTAAAGTTGTGTTTATTAAAATAGTCAGTTAAAATATGTCGTTTTGAATTCAGCGCGGTCATGTGGCTGCATAATTACCTAGTCTGTAATGGAGAACTTTCTTAAAATATAATATTTGAAGCTAATTAAGAATGAGAGTACCTTATGTAATTGGACTTACCCTATTGGTGTGTGTGCTGTATGCGGTGCAGAATGAGACTGTGTTAGGGGACCCATAGTAGGTCACGTGTTGTGTAAGCAAGTTGATATAGGGGGTTTATGTCATTGACCTGTTGTTCTGCAATCAATATGTTATGCTGGTAAAATGCTTGCATATAAAATGTTTCCCAACAGTTCATTTTTGTGCCTTTGTTACATGGTTTTAGTAATTTCAGTGTTTGTTTTCCCAGACCATACTCATGTCTGTTGTTTAATATGTGCAATGCATATGCTGAGGTTGAACTGTTAGTTCTTATATATCATGTGTGTTCCTTGTGCCTTATGGTTATTGATCTTCCAGATTGTCCTATGAATGCTCTGTTACAAGTATTACATAATGTGAAAAAAAATCTTTCCTGTTTATTAGTGCAGGTATGTGCATGGAAAAGTGTATTATTTCAAGCAAGATAATAATTTTTTTGTAACTGTCACACATAGTCAACCTTGAGGCAATTTAAATTTTAAAAAAGTACTCTCCTACCTTGAACAGTTGATCAGCCCTGTTCCAGACTGATTTTCCAGTTCATCATCTAGTGAAGAGGTGGTAACATTTTGCCCAAGTACCTTGTCATCAAGGCACATGCCTACAGCTGGAGTATGTAAAGTCACATATTGAAAGCCAATCAGACCTTTGCATACCCTCATGTCTTATTTCTCCTAGATAAAGTGTTATCTTCCACCTGTGCCTAAGACTCCTAATGTCTTTCTACAGAATTTTATAACAATGATATGTGTATTTCAGCCTTTCCTTGTAGACCGCATTTCCCATTCCTATATTAAAAACCTTATATGTCACTGGGTGAAGAGTACAAATTGGAAGTGCTAATAAAAGATGTGATTTGCAAGTTCTCAAATACCCACAGTCTTATGCATATCCTTGAGGAAGGGCCACCATTCATGCAATTGGTTCAGTGCTTCTTGCATCACACATAAAATGGCACCACTATTATTTATATTGCAAGTTTTTTCCTGTTTGCCATATTGAAATCAGCAATGAGTACATATATCACCTACAGAAGGGTATAAATTTATGTCAGACTGGCCACAATACTGAATTGCATGGAAATTCAACATACAGTATTCTTCCAAAATTTGAAATACAGGCTTTCCAAGACACATATGTACTTGCACAACAGGCCCCCAGCAAGGGTGGACCAGCAAAAAATCTGTATATTACACTGGAAATCTGACTCACTTGCAGAGTGACTTAGGCATGGTTTTAAAGGGTTAATTTGTACAATTGACAAATAATGATACTACTGACAAAGACAAAAAAAAAGAAAACATAGGCAACACAGTCAGGTCCTAGACCCCCTTCTGGGCCCCGGTAATTTGTACCGGCCCTACCCCCCACCCTTTTGGCACTAAGGGTGCAAAGGCCTAACATTTTTTCTAGATTGCATGTAGCAATGTGAGTTGGGTTCTCACGATGGTGACAAAAAATTACTGCCTTCTGGGATGTGATGTCGTGCAGTCTGGTCTGTATGTACTGACTTCTCACAATGCAGTATGCAATATTCGCACACATATTTATTTATTTCTATAAACTGAGCGAAATAGTGCTGTGGAAATCACAACAATATAGCGGGGAGTATATGCAGAGCTAATAAAAGTGTGTGTGTGTGTGTGTGTGTGTGTGTGTGTGTATATATATATATATATATATATATATATATATATATATATATATATATATATATATATATACACATGAAGTTTCGGGAGGGATCTGCCATACTTCGGGAGAACGTTCCTTAGATGAAATTACGTCAATGAAACCAAATATAGCTACAGCCAAAGTTGAACAGTTACCGAAATAATTGCGAGATAAGTTTTAAAGACTGAGAACTTAAACATTTATTGATTGCCAAACGCATATTAAGACGAGGAGGAATTAATTGTTCCTGTAATATTTAGACCTGTACATAACATGGATAATAAGTGGATAAGATGTTAATTAAGCAAAAAGAACTCGGGCTAATGTCACAGAAATCGCTCTTGGGGTTCCAAGTACTTTACATAAGCCCACTCGCCGCCCTATGGCTTGACATTGCTATGGGCTCAAGGACGCACCTGAGCAGTGTTCGGATAACACTCTGGTATAATACGTGGAACTCCAAGAAGACTACATTTATTTGCATCACCATCTCTGTAACTGCACAACTTCACATTGGTATGTTTGGTTATATCGATGTAATTTCACCTACGGACCAACACAAAATATATGTTACTACCTCACCATGAATAAATTAATTGAAACATGGCCACACGGACAATCATGTCGTTATGATCATGGAATTTTAAAATTTGAGTTGTTTTCAGCCAATATTTTGGGGCATTCAGTGCACATTTTAACTAGGCTTCTTAAAAGGGTAAAAATGTAACGTCTCGAAGAAATGTAACAATATGACATAATCAGACCGGAACTGCAATTTTTATGTTTCGAGGAAAGTGCAGGGGCTACGTGTTTATCAGCATATACGAATTGCGTTCTGGTGGAAAACTGATTCTGAGTATTTACGGATCTTCATAATCATCCTAAAATCCATTGTAATTCAGGTCTTAGACTGGCAATTTTTACAAGGCTCTAAATAAAAAAAAAAAAGTATGTATGTATGAGCAGTAGGAAAATCCAAACAAATATATTTCCAACAATAACAATGCGTATATTCTGTTACCTGATTGGACGAATGACAAAGGTGAACGACGCGTTGGAAATGACGCCATTCGTAAGGAAGAAGATGATTGGTCATCGTCGAGAGTGACATCGACAGCCTGGAAAAATTGCTGCTGATTGCTAGAATCCTGAGAAAGGTCTTGTAATTCTTGTACGCTGTAATCTGAAAAAAAAAAAAAAACATACGCGGTGGGGAGGAAGAGGACAATTAATGGCTTCGTTCAGTGTAATTCTGAAAAACGAATTTATTAACAAACGAAACAAGTACCTGATATGGTCGGAGGTGAATTTTGTTCTGATTTGATATTAACTTGTATCATTTCCTGGTCAGCGTATTCGTTGGAACATGGATAACAGTATTTTTGCTCGGCCGGGCCCAACGGATCTGAGAAGTTAACAAAGGAATTACTATTACTCATGAGGAGCTGTCAGAAGTAACCGAAAAGTAACACGATTTAATTAATTACCTGTAGAAGGCACATCAGGCGAAGAAGCTGGCCTCTCTGCAGATGCTTGCTTGTTTCGAATTGTCATCACACGATCAACATCTGTGTAAAACGGTTCAATTCCACTTCCATCTAAGATCCCAGTCTTTTTTACTTCCCTGTAACGAACTAGAATATTTTTTATGCGCGTACGACACTGCTTCCCATTTACGCGATATCCTTTTTTCATCATACATCGGGCAACGCCGTCCCATATAGGTTGATTTCTGAGAGTAGATCGAAGTTGCTTTTGAACCGAATTGTCAGCCCAAATCGAAATTAAAAGCGCAGTTCCTGCGTGATTCCACATACATTTGTGTTCGTTCATTTGCATTTCAAAGCATGTGCAAATTCTACGTCAAGTTGTTTCATCCCACTAAAACGCTTGATACCAAGCGCAGCTAGGAAAGTTACTAATATCACACCGGCTTTGCAGCAAATCCAATTCAGTTCCGGACCGGTTTGGGACAGGCCAAACCGATTTGAATGGGTAGGTAGGGTAGTGGAAATAATCAACGCCCAGGCAAGCTTTTCATTACTGGTTAACTGTTTTGACACACAAGCACATTCACTACCCTTGCATAATGTAACAACAGTAGCAACTACATTTATAACACAACCAAATATCACATTTCGTTGAGTGTGCTACAAGTGGCGTTATTGTACGGTCAACATATATAGTCAATAGTCTCCCTCTCTCTCTCTCTCACACACACACACACACACACACATATATACATATATTTATTTACATTACCATAATATACTAGTAGTCCATTGAGCTTATTTTTACAAAATTCTAATTTCACCGTAATTAGCATGCCCACTAAACCTACATTACAATAATGCACAATTATTAGCACAATATCTCATTTGAACAAAATGAAATTGGTACTGTACGGCCAGAGAAAAGTAAATATGATTGGAAAACTGTTGGTAGTTAACGGGTATTGGATGAATATCAGCCAATAAGTGAAATGCTTGTATATAGTGTGTAACATCATGGATGATCAAGATGGCGATTGGCCAGTTTGTTGATTTGTGTCGATGACATAATTATTTATGCGTATAGTGGAGGAAATATTGGGCAAAACGAAAATGTACTTCCCAGTTGGATGGCCAAGAGTCTTAAATATTCCTCAGTTGGGCCAGTGTTCAATTCGTCAAGTTGTTTGTAATAGGGATAAAATTTTGTTTGCCATACTGACGGACGATTGTTTGTCTGTTTGGTTTTGCAAGGTTAGCTTAAGCGAATTTTAAATTTGACATTAAATCCTTCTAGGCATGTTTCTTGGTGACACGAAACTTATGTTGCTTGTAATAACTGATGACCTATTTCTCCTACAACCGAATAAGGGAATACGCTGTAATGAGGTCACGCTGTTCTAATGTGAAAATCACTTTGTTTACAGCCGTGTGTTCCCATAGTCCTACATCGACGATCATATGAATCAGTAGAAGACATTGGAACGAATGAACTTGTGGAGTGGCGACCAGATTCCAGTATGCTTGTTGTCGCTGTAAGGATCGAAAAGTTTGTCATGTTAAGTGACTTCAAGTATTTGAGGCTGGATCATCGTACAAAACTACCACTATTTTACGGACATGTTTTATTTATAGTGTAACACTCTGTGACCCAACCTTCCGCCACTGTTTACTCATTTAATTTTTTGTGGTACAAATGTTCTGAAACTTCGGTGGAAAGCTGTGTGTTACTGCAGATACTTGTAGGACATATGGCTTGATCTGCACTGTCCCTAAATTATTTTTAGCCGAAGTATCCATAAATAAAGTCAGTGGCATTATTAAATAGAATAGGTTGTGTTGTATTTAGGTTTTTTCCCATTACAGACTGCTCTTTGATTCACCAAAAGTGGGGATAGTAAGTGTAGAGGAAGGAGAATTGAAGTATGGCTCTACCTTCAATTGAAACATGTGTTCATGTGATTTTATGGTCTGTGAACAGTAACAGTGATAATTATGGTAGTTAAATGTATGTAGGTAGGGATCTCTTATCTACAATTTTGTCTGGAAGTTAATTTGTTGTTTGTAATGTAATTTATATAGGACATGTCGGTTCAGTCTCCATACATACATGCATACACACATTTGTATGAATCATTGTACTTGTCACTACATACTGGATAACAAGGACATAACACATTAACAATTCCATTGGTTTACTAAGTTTCTGTGTGATCATATTGAAGGTCAGAGATAGTCCACATTTATCTGCTGTTTGAATTTAAGAGCTTAAGAATCATCCTTGTGTGCATAGTTAATTTCTTATTGTTTTTCATATCTCCAACCATAGATTATACAGCATATGATTATCAAGCAAAAAAAAAAAATAATAAATACCAGAAGCTTGAATAAATGTTTATTTGCAACTGGAATTTAATTTTTTCATTGTATTGCAGACATCAGGTGGTTACTTGCTGTTTTATAAGGTTGGCGTAGTTGCAGAACACAAAGGTCTGTATGAGCAAGTGGATTCACCACATCCAAATTTACGTAGGGATAGTGCTGAATTATTTATTAAAGAAGTCATTCCACCTCTTCTTCTGACATTGGTAAGTTATTGTGTCATTTACTAGTTGCAGAGGTAGCTTTAATATTGGATACCCCTTATTTTATGTTACAATTGTGTACTTCTTCTTTCTGCCAAGATAATGATAAATAGTTTTTGTGTGATTATATAATGTTTTCATTATGTGATTTTATTTTAAAAAAGGCACAAGACTGCATTATAGTAAACTTTACATTATGACCTGTTAGTTGGTTGAATAGTATCATTAAGCTTATAATTGTGCTTACAGTAGTGTGTTTCAGATTTCTGTGTGGCAGTTAACACTGTATATAAAGTATTCTTGGCACCTTTAAATAGTCTTATTTTATTAATAAGTCATTATGATGCATTAGAATATTCTTTGCACATTTTTTTGAACTCATTATTTTATTAATAAGTCATTATGATGCATTAGAATATTCTTTGCACATTTTTTTGAACTCATTATGAGCAAAACTATATAATTTTTCTGTATGGTTCTTTTTTAATGTAGAATCTAGTGATTACATATGTATGCTGCATATTTGAAACATGCCAGTAACCACACGATATTATGAACCCACTTTTTAGCAATAACATTGGATGTATTCAGGGCCAGCTGTTGGTTCTGCCTGCAGTGTAACAAATTTTTTGTAAAAACTGTTTTAATACTATGCTGCTGTTTGTGGCACTGTTTCAAGTTTTATTTTTTATGAAGTGTTTCTCTATTAACAGTTTGACTATATTCCTTTTTTGTGTCCGATAACTCCTAGATTTGCAGCCCAGCATAATCTACTTTTTTTTTGCCAATACAAGATAAGGAGTATCAATTGTGAAATTTCACGGTATATAACTTCTACAGTTCTGCAATTAATTTGGTCTAAATTGCATTGTTCCTACATATTTCTAATTATTATTTCACTATTTAGTTCATTATAAGTGGCCTGTAAATATATATATATATATATATTTTTAATTTCTATCGCACTACACAGCATCACATCCCAGAAGATGGTATTTCTCGGTGGTTTACATCAGGGCTTCATGTGATGTTAAGCTTTTGAGACATGATTGCTTTTCTTTACTGAATGTAATTTGGTAAGCATATGAGTGGATGAGATTCACACATTCCAGTACAATGTGTGTTATAATTGTGATAATGAAGGACATTTTGTATTGCAGGATGAAGAAGTTGGGGTTGAAGGAGGAATCACCAGTATGGTCTGCATCCGTGATGAGCTTATGCTAGCAACTACTCGAGGTCATGTGCTGAGGTATAGGTGGGATGGTTCTCAGAACAGAGATTACTGTCTTGATCTGAGAAGGGTACCTTTCTGCATTGATCAGCAAGTTTCTAAAGGTTATCTTTCATTTTTATGGCTTATTGTTACAATATTAATGACAGAAGTGAAGAGTATTCCATTACTTTCCGTACTGTTTCTGGAAATGTAGTTTATAGCAACCTTGGTTTTAGTTTATCAACAATTTTTAGTATTTTTTTTTTGTGTTTATTGAATATTGGAAAAATTTAAGATCAAGAACATGATGAATGTTGTGTTATTTGTCAACCAGAGTACATTATACGAGGGGGCACTGGTAAGTCCTTAGCCCGACCAGGAAGGAAACAAGCTACAGTGACCAAACTCAGGATTTATTCAACATACTCCCCGCCAAGCTCAATACACTTCTTAGCCCATTGCTCTAACTTTTGCAAATCACTCAAAAAAAATTCAGAAGGTAGTCTGTCCAACCAGGTCTCTGCGGCAGCAATGACCTCTGCGTCGGACGAATAATGGCGACCTTTCAATTGTTTTTTCAGTCCAGGGAACAGGTGGTAGTCTGACAGGGCCAGATCCGGAGAATAGGGTGGGTGATCAAGACATTGGACGCCCAGGTAGGCCAGTTTCTTCTGGGTTGCAAGTGCCTGGTGAGCCGGGGCATTGTCATGCAAGAACAAGACACCCTTGGTGATCTTCCAGTGGCGTTTTTCCTTCAAAATGTCCTTCACTTGCACCAGCAGAGATGAGTACTACTTTGTGTTGATAGTTTGGCCATTTGGAAGATAATCAATGGGGAGGACGCTGTCTTCATCCCAAGAAATCGAGGCGAGAACATTTTCAGCGGATTTTTGCACTCAGAATTTTTTTGAGGCGGGTTGAGCCGCTATGCCGCCACTCCATTGATTGTTGCTTTGTGTCCGGGTCATAGTGATATAACCAGGTTTCGTCCATGGTCACCAAAGGTGACAGGAAGTCATTTCGATCGCACTGAAAAATTCCAAAAGTTGCTCAGACGACTGGCACTGTTGACATTTTTGATCGCATTCAGGCATTTCAGGGCCCACTTCGCGGAGAACTTCTGCATGTCCAAATCTTCATGAATGATGACCCAACCCGCTCACGTGAGATGCCCAGTTGCTCAGCTATTGATTTGGCTGAAATCCGGCGGTCTTTCAAGTTTAGCTCGTGAATTTGATCACTGATCTCTGGAGTGGTTACTGTTCTGGGTCGTCCAGGACAAGGCGCATCACGGGTGGAAAAATCACCACGTTTAAACAGCCACCCAGTTTTTGACGGTGACGTACAATGATGCATGTTCCCTTAACGTTTCTCTCAGAATGGCGTGAATTTTCTTCGGTGCCTTGCCTTGCAGGAAGTAAAACTGGATGACAGCTCATGTCTCGATGTTGTTGAAATCGCGCACGTCGCCTGACTTGCTTCCTTTCCACCTCTGTAACAAGAAAAGACTTGCAGTTCGGCACATGAACAGACCCCTCTCTCCAACAACACTATCAATTCCGTCCTACAACATTGGACTTATCTGCACTCCCTCGTAAATTTGATATTAGGATTTATACTATTGTATGAGTTTGGCAATGAAATCTTGTAATGGAATTGTGCGGGTGACAAAATTATATATGTTGTCATGAGATTTCATTACACTGAAACATTAAAAACTTCATAATAATGACAGTTATGAACATGTAAAAAAAAAAGATATTAAGCTACTATACTTACATCATAAAAAAAGGCGGAAATTTCTTCTGTGCAGCGTAATTTGGTAATGATTGCTTAGCAGTCTCTTGGGGAATTTCAGTGCTGTCCAATATGTATTCTGGAACTTCATTCTTGGCAATTAAAAAGTTCTGAAGACTTCAAAACATATTGGATATCTGTCAAGCTGAAGTGGACTTTCCTTGAATTCCATTAGGCCAAATGATTGTATGATGTTTCAGTCTTCCTTGCACAGCACAAATCCATTTACCAGAATGTTTGTTGATTACTTATCTAGAAGCAACTCCGCTTCCCCCTTGTTTGTGGTACGAATTGTTTCCCCTGTGGTTGAATTGAATCAGAATCAGTGCTCATTATTTTCTGTGTGTCTTTCAGAAATGTAGACATAGTTGGTGGGCTGAGTCTATATTTTCTTATGGTATCACTTTGGTCTATCTCTTCTTTACTTCACATCTAGAGAAAACTTCTTGTGTTTCTTTATCTCCTCCATATACTGTGCACAGTAAAAACAAAAGTAATAAAACTGTAACCTAATGATGAGCGATAACAAAAATTGACGTGGATTGAAACTGCTTTGAAAGAACTTGCTTCTGGGCATTGCTCTATTTTACAGTGCAATGGTGCCAGTGTCTATATAATTGTGCCATATCTACAGAGCACATACTTGCCTTTTTTTACAAACATAGATGCTACATAACCATGGTGCTGTAAACAGTTCTCTGTTGCACAGGCAGTTAAAATTTGGGACTCAGATTTGAGCACTGGAAGCTGGGGAAATGTTTGGGAAGGAACTAGTCTTGTCCCTGCTGTGAGTTTGGTTGGATAAGATGTGATATACTGTTTGAAAACATTAATGTATCATATTATGTATGATAATCAGAATCATGTGTCTGATGGCACCATATCATTTAGGGAAATTGAATTGCAGTTGGATACAGGAATCCAGGTGCGGGGTCACGCAGCATTATTAAGTAGAGAATAAATGTCTTTTCTGTTGATAGTAGCATGAGCTATGTCAGTTAAAAGTGGAGACATGTTTTGACCTCAAAGCTCAGTCCCAAACAGTATGGTAACTAAGCTATAAAGGCATGATGGTTCATTTGAGTTTGCCAACCTGCTGAACATCTAGCCAAAGAAATGTGTCTGAATTGTCACCCATCATTTTGACTCATTGTGTAGCATCTTCAACCATTGTTGTGGTAGAGGAATAATCCTTGTGACAATAACTGCAAGAGTTGAGAATGTGGGTGTTCACACAGGTGATTAAGTCATGCCAACAATCCATATTGACAAAAAGAGGGTTTTCCCTTTACTGAATTTAAATGGTGACTGGCTGATCATACTGACACACAATACCATTTAAGTGGGATCAACTAATTTCATTGTATCCCTTCTACCTGAATTGAAAGGTTTACCAGTTGATTACATCTCAGCATGGTTTCAGTATCTAGTGTTGGTCATGTGGCTGAATCGGATAATCTACCAGTGTAAATGTGCTGTAAGTGATACTCTTCTACAGTAGCAGAATGGAATGTGTTGCTTGGCTGGTACTTAACCTTTATCCTTCGTACGCACCGGGCCTGGTGCGGCCATTTAAAATCCCATCTTACGAGCGCACCATTTCTGGTGTTGGTCATGTGGCTGAATCGGATAATCTACCAGTGTAAATGTGCTGTAAGTGATACTCTTCTACAGTAGCAGGATGGAATGTGTTGCTTGGCTGGTACTTAACCTTTATCCTTCGTACGCACTGGGCCTGGTGCGTCCATTTAAAATCCCATCTTACGAGCGCACCATTTCTGGTGTGCTGCGGCCATTTAAAAGCTCATTACACTCATATAGAGGCTTAGAACTATAGCCCCACTCGTTATCTCCACATTATATAATGCTTTGTGGTCAGATTCATGCTCCGGCCACTTTACCAATTTATGTACTTACGCACCTCATAAATAGCAATTTTCTAGGCACCCTGTAATCGTAGAAACCTTGTCAGTTTGTTTTTATGCCAAGCAAATGACTCATTTCCTTCTGAGGAAATGAGCTGCGTTGACCGCACATACCAATGTGAAGCCTCTTTTACTCTGTCGTGGTTTGCTGTTACAGGAAATATATTTGTGATGCGAGCTTTGTATAGGAATATTCTTGCTGTGTATCCTGCTCCAAAAACCCACGCAGGGAATTATGTTGCTTGGTGACTAATAAACTACATGGCTCTCATTCTCTTATTCAAAACAGAGACAGACTTTGAGTATGGTCCCAAGATACATTAGTACTAAAGGGGACTAAGCACCACCTGTCTGTATATGATAAAATGCCAATTGTAAATGGTTTCTCTAAAGCCTGTGGTACATTTCAGTTCAGTTTCTGGTCCATTACAGAATGATGGTTGAAAAATAAGATAAACAGGATGCAGAAATTCGCTCACACAGATAAATATAGGTAATTACTGGCTGCAATGTGAGGTCATGATTTTCCCATAACTTATTACTGATAGTGAGAAGCCTCGTTTGCAAACTCCTCTGTACGCACTGTATAAGCACTTTTTAAATCATTATATAGTGTCTGTTGTTGGAAGAATTTTTAGATAAATAACTTGGTCTCTCATATTAATGGAGTAACATAGGCTGAGGGTGTATGAAGTTAGTGTGCTGAGGAGGATAATTGGGCTAACTGACAATGTAGTGGGGACTGGATGAGATTGTATAATGAGGAACTTTGTGACCTGCTGTGTGTACTGTATATTTGGGTGGTGAAAGCAGTTAGATTGAGATGGGTGGGGTATGTGGTATGTATGAAGGTGAGCAGAGGTGCATACAGCATTTTGGTGAGGAAACCTGAAGGAAGGAGACCACTTGGAAGTCCTAGGCATGGGTGGGAGGATAACATTAAAATAGGTCTTTAAGAAATAGGATGTGTGGGGGTGGCAATTATATTTATGTGTTGTGGAATAGGGACATGTGGTGGGATCTTATGGGTGTGGTAATGAATCCTTGACTTCCATAAAATGATGAGAATTTTTGGCCAGAATGGAGTTGATATGTTTTTTGCATAAGGTGACATTGGCCATGATTGAGATGATGGTGGTGGGAGTCCGTTTACAGCTCTTTGAACATCCTGAATTTGACGCTGGATTCATTTGCTGCCTTACAGAATTTATTTTTGACCATCCATATTGAATGCTGTTTGTTTTGTTTCATGCTTTTGTTTTGTGATTTGCAGCAGTACCACTCCTGGAGTGTAATACGTATATTGTGGATATAGAATACTCGCCATTGGTTGGTGGGTTTGCTGTTGTCCTGAATGATGGTCGAGCAGCATTTCTTACAGCTGTTTCATTAAGGTTTGACCCAAATGTAAGTTTCATTCTGCATTTCATAAGATACGTATGTTGCATGACAATTCAAACATTGCCATATGTATGTATTCATATTTGAGTTATTCATTTGAAGATCTGTTTGTAATGTATGCTGTAAACTTACAATATCATCATATATCTGAACACACTCGTATTTACTGAAATAAAATGTTATGAATACAGTCATAGTATCATAATCATAGATGGTTTTAATCAAATTCCTATAACTTTGTAAGAAAAGTGGGTTTATAAGTAAATAGTGTCTTAATAGTATTATACTTTATTGATGCTCTGTAGTAGTGGAAATGTGGGTTTTCTTATGCGCATGCAGTGAATGTGCATGCATAAGTGTGTGCATGTGTTCTTAATGTATTATTTTTTATATTGCATGGCACAAATTGCATGAACATAAATTTGCTTTTTCCTGACATTCCTTTATGTCCTTGAAATTGTATCTTCTGTTGTGTCTCTTACTTCTCTCAGTCTAACTCCACATACATAAGATGAATGAAAAGTAATGCTTCCATCTTGATTACTTTTGTTTTAATAAGGATTTTTTAATAAATGAAACATGAAAGTCATTATTGAAATGAGCATTTTTATCATTTGTATTTACTTCTCCACATAATCACCACCATTCTCCACACACTTCCACCAACGATGTACAAGTTTCTCAAAGCCGCCACAAAAGAATGCCACGCTTTGTGTTTTCATCCAGTCCTGAATCCTTTCCACATCTTCATTTGAGTCATACAGATGTACATGAAGGTCTTCATTCATTAATAGAAGACAGTGGAGGTCGCATGGCACCAAGTCTACACTGTGTGGCGGGTGTGGTAAGATGGTGAGATCCAACTTCTCACTTGCCACCACGGTGGTTTGCAAAGTGTGTGGCCTAGTGTTATCATGCTGCAGCAAATTCTCTTTGTGCTTCTGAGCTCTTCGTAATTTTTGTTTCATAGTTTTGAGTGTTGCAGTATACCACTCTCGTTGATGGTGGCCCCAGGTTCAAGGCAGTCTGTGTGAATAAACCACCTACATCCCAAAAACTGTAGCCTTGACTTTTCCTTCCCAAGCCTGGGTTTTGAATTTTCTTTTTTGCAGGTGAACCTTTGTAATGGACTGACACTTGGTTTCATGTTTATAATGATGCACCCACATTTTGTCAGCTGTCATAATATTTTGAAGAAATTCCTCATCTTCATTCTCATAGTGTGACAAAAGTTGCTGGAAAATTTCAGCTCTTGCAGCTTTCATCTGTACCATCAACATGTGAGGGACCCATCATACACACACCCTCCGATATTGAAGGACATAAATAATATGATCCACACATTCTTGCAAAATGCCAAGCTTGACAGCAGCTTCTCTTTGAGTGATGCGTTCATTGTCCTTAATCAGTTCATCAAACTTTTTCTTGTGAAACTCATCTGCTGCTGTCACAGGTCATCCTCTTCATCGTTTATCACACAAATCAGCTCTTCCTGGTGCCACCCTTGTTTTGGACCAGTGATACACAGTGCTCACATCAACACAGTCGTCATCATAAACAACCCGTATTTGGGAGTGAATTTCAATTGGAGAGACTCCTTTGGCAGTCAGAAATTAATGACAGCCTGTTGCTTGAAGTGCCTTGATGAGTGCTTAGTGTAGGCTTCCATTTCACTCACAATAGCAACACACCCTCTTAACACAGCAACTTGCTGACAGCTGAAATGAAAGAACAGATCCCATAGAACTTGCCCTGACTTATGACACTTCAGTGCTGCCATCTGTTGGCAAGTTATACTTGGAGGCATTACTTTTTATTCACTCTTCATTGTATGGAAGGAGGTGCTTCCTCCAGCTTTTCTTCTATCCTGAGAGTGGTAATGTCAGCAGCTCTTTTATTACTGTATGATGTAACTACCTGTAGGGTCTGAGAACTCCTCTCTTCTGGGCTATTACACAGTGAGTAGTGGTAATTTCCGTGCTGAATTTCTGGGACAACCTGCTGGTCCCATCTGCATCTTGGATTCTTGTCCCTTGAAGATGGGATTGATAGGTCATCCCGAAACGGTAAGGATTTACCACTACTCGCTGCATAATAGCCCAGAAGAGCACAGTTTTCATCTACTTTGTGGCAGAAGCCTGAAATCATGCATACCTTTAAAGTTTGTACATTGCCATGACAAACTCACTCTTATTTTATTATTCATTCTCCGTTAATTGTGTTTGTAATGTGCATACAGATGTTTGCCATGTGCTGCAAGCAAGATCTTCTTGAACCAATCAGTACCACACATTGATTGCATTTGTGACAGGGTAGGTCTTATTACATATATTGCAATAGCATCATTTTCAGTAGAGAATGTGCATAACATTTATGCAGTGCTGATTAGAATTGGTACTTAATAATAATGTATCTAATTGCCTATCAGGATACTTTTTGAGTTATGAGGTTAATTTCACACATTGACACTTTACTGAATTGAAATACAAACATGAGTGTATTGCCAGTTCATTAGATTAACTGTTTATGGAAGAATGGGAAAACATTGTCCTATTAAATGTACAGTCATACCCTGATACAGCACACCATGATATAGTGTCACCCTTCTTAGCACTGATGAAAGTCTGCGAGCAGAAATTCTCAATTATTTTAATGTTGGGGCCCTCATTGTAATACCACCTTTGCCAGCCACCATCTGCCATCTCCCAAAGACTTAGGTGATACAGATACACCTATAAGCATTAAGTAATATCCAGTATAGCCCATGTTGGAAGATATTTAGTCAGTGTGGGTGGTGTACATTGGGATTACTGTCTGGTGACATGACACTGGTCATTGACAGTTAACCTGTGCAAAAGAATTCATCAGCTGTGTACTACAGAAGTGTCTTTGTTTCAAGCAGGTATTCACATCATAACCTCAGCTGCCTTTTGCCTCCACTGTCCCCCTTCCTCACCACCAGAAGTTTAAAGTTATCAGTATTAGCCTGTACAGGGTGTTTCACGACTTGTGGACACTACTGCAGAAGGTGATTTCCTAGGTCTTTGTGATCAAAAAAGTTCATATAAATATGTGTCCGATTTTGGACGGTTACGGAGTTATGGGCATTTTTTAATTCCCGTACACGCCCTCGTGTGAACCGCGTCTACAGAACCAGCTGGCGGGTGACGTACTCAACTCGGTGGCTTATTGTTTGCGTTGCAGGCATTATTTTTGCCACCTGACTCGCACACCCAGCTACAGACAGTCCAGTTTCCGTATCTCGATACTTGGGAGGTATTTAAGGAATGCAGGGAAGGTGGGGTGGGTGGGTATTCGCCTGGCCAGTGTATACTGCATGACTCAGCTACTGCTATGTGTTCAAAAACCCTTATCACTTACATTACAGCAACTGTGTCGGCTCCTGATGTTCAGAACAGTAGGGCGATAGTTTCGTGAAGGCGTGGGCGGTAGAAGCGACAGTGTAGCGTGCCTGTTAGTCCCATAAGTATTCTCATCTCGGTGCATCTGTTACGTTCACGATGCCATTTACATTTTCATTTGCAGAGTTTGCAGATATGATTTATGTGTACGGTTTTTGTGACAGTAATTCAGTTCATGCCATAGCTGAATATCAGCAACGTTTTCCGAACCATAGAATACCAACCCGAAGAGTGTTTACACGAGTTTACCAGACATTCGAGATACCAGTACACTTCCCAGTGTTCGCATTGCAGCCGAGCATGATGTTAATGAAGGCGTCGATGAAGACGAAGGCATTGTTCAAATGGTACAGAGCAATCCGTGTGCGAGTACACGAAGAATTGCAAGACGTCTTCGTATTCCCCACACGAGAGTGTGGAGAACACTGCATGCAGAGGGCATGTATCCATACCATGTGCAGCAAGTGCAACATCTCAGACCTGGCGATTTTGCGAAGAGGCTGGAATTTTGCAAATGGCTCAATGGCAGTCACCAGTTGCATGTTACATCCTGTTTACTGACGAAGCACAATTCCATCGCGACAGTGTCAATAATACACACAACTCTCATGTGTGGGCAGATGAGAATCCCCACGCCACTGTGGAAAGCAACTTTCAACTACATTTTAGTTTCAATGTGTGGTGTGTAGTTCTGGACGATCAGCTGATTGTTCCTTTCATCTTGGAAGGTCGTCTTACAGGAGAGGCATACCTCAGATTTCTGCAGGAGGAATTGCCCTGACTTTTGGAGGATATGCCTTTGAATAAACGAGGTCGTATGTATTTCCAACATAACGGGGCTCCTCCTCATTCTTCACGTGAAGTTAGAAATTTCCTGAACTATCGTTTCCCTGGGCGATGGATCGGACATGGCAGTCTCCACCATTGGCCATCCAGGTCTCCAGTCTTAAAGCCCAATGGATTATTGTGTATGGGGATGGATGAAAGAACTGGTTTACAGTGTGAAGGTGGCAACGCGAGATGCATTTCTTGGTCGCATTTTGGATGCCACAGGCCTCATCAAAAACAGTCCGCGGAAGCTGCAACGAGCAACTCGCGCAGTTTACAACCGAGCGGCAGCCTTTGTTGCGACCGGTGGTGGAATTTTCGAAAACCAGTTATAAGCACAGATCAGTTCAAATTAAAGGTAATTTCACAAAGTTAACTTTACATTTATACTTTAAATGTATCATGTGTTATGCTGGTTTATTATTCTGTTCTGTTTATTGTCAATAATCGTTACCTTCTAAGTTTCAGGCGGTCATAACTCCTTAACTGTCCAAAATCGGACACATGTTTATATGAACTTTTTTAATCACAAAGACCTAGGAAATCACCTCCTGCAGTAATGTCCACAAGTCGTGAAACACCCTGTATAGATGACAGTCAGGGTAATTTTACAGTCATGGAGTATACAAAGGTGAAAACATGACTGTTAAGTCTCCATCATATGAATGAAACACTGTATTATGATTTTTAATTAGTATGGCTCTTGTTTTTAGTAGTGAAGTGTGGAGAAAATGGCAGTATTAAATGTCAATGAAAAGGAAGAGGCCTGTGCTTGTATAAAGAAGTTTGCTGTAGTCTGTCAGCAGAATATAGCCAGTCATTTATTCTTATTATGGGTCATACCAATCAGTTGACACTGTCGTGGTAATACGCTTGGTGAAGAAAGAAGTTGGAAAGTCTGTCAAGTGCTACATGTAACATAAAAAAGTTGTACAGTACAAAACATGAAGAAGCTGTAATGCACTTGCTGTTTGCTCTTCTCTTTTAAAGAAGTTTGTGTGAGCTGAGCAAGGAATGTGAGTCATGGTATAAGTTAGGCACAAATGCCTTAGGAAGTATTGTGGGTTTCAGACAATACACAGCCAGTTTTATATATGTATATATTTACTCTATGTCATGAGGACAACATGTTTCGGCCTCTCTATTTTAGGCCATCTTCAGGTCCATCGATCACTTTGCTCCTTGCAATGCCAAGTGTGATGTGGCTAATTACTTAGCGACAATACCCTTTAATATAATAATGTTTTAGTATTAATAATTGTAACAAAGTATTAACATTAACAACTGTAACATTACCAGTATATATCATACCAATGTTTTTGGGGGGTCCCTATTACATTGGCATATGTTTTGTTGCTTAAAATTATCTTGTAGATCTATGTGCCTTGTACAGGGTC
>Ga0268261_10000777_pt1 | contig 20858 bp, 17 predicted proteins | sample TergutNc150P1_FD_190353 | JGI IMG/M metagenome (GOLD analysis project Ga0268261, IMG submission 190353) | Nasutitermes corniger P1 segment gut microbial community from laboratory colony in Florida, USA - Nc150 P1 (SPAdes) (version 2) | ecosystem: Host-associated > Arthropoda: Insects >...
ACGTTGAAGGAAAAGCATAGGCTAAAGGGTGGTTGGGAATAGGTAGTGCCTACGAGGGATGAGAAAACTGGGGACTGAAGAAAACTGCGTAATGAGGAGCTCCACGATGTGTATTCTTAGCCAAGTGTGCCTGAAAATAATCTTGCAGAATACACTCTTGTTTGTTCGTCTGAGCAGTTCACATTGTCAAAATTATGTTCAGGACTGTTTGTATAATTCTGTTTTAGCGAATATTCAGGCGCGGTAAAATGTTTCTGCGCTGGCTGCGTGTGTGTTACACTTGTGTGCTAGTAGGCATTTCATGTATTGTTAAAGGACAGAAATGTGTTTTTGCTAAACGAAGCCAGCCAGAATTTTGTGGACATATTTTGTAAGTAAGAATTCTAACGATTTTAAAATTTTCAACTTATTAATTTACCAAATCATGTTAATCATTAGAACTGTGTTACCTTTACTATAAATTACTGAGAGTTTTCACGGATGAGTGCAAGAAATGCAGAAAAACACAATAATATTAAATCAGTCATTGAAAATTTTCAAACCAGGTTCTCGTAATTAACTTTATGCTAACAACAGTCTGTTCTCAGTGTGCTTAAGCATAAGTTAGCTTTTTGTTAGTTCAGACTAATTTGAACTGAACCATCAATGAAATTCATGGATCCGAATAAGATATCAGAAAAATTAAATTAAAAAACATGGAGATATTTAATTTTTTGCAAAGTAACTTAATTCACGTTTCCTAAAATACTGCCTTAAGCCTGGCCGTAGTGAAGAATTAAGTATAAAAATAAAAATTATTTATTTAATATTAATTTTAATATTATCATCCCACTTACTCATATTATTTTCCAAAATAACACTTTAAAACTTCTTGCTTCATTTCCTTCTAGGTAATGAGTGCCTCAAGACCGCCAGTTCCATCCTGGACGTAATTAACTGCATGCAGCATCCTTACTGCTTAGATGTGATGACGTGTCACTGGATAAAATGTTATTGATATTTCGGGATAAACAGGCAAATTCATCTTCATGAAGTGGAAAGTACTCGGTATTGTCGACCCTTCAATTTGAGACCACTAGATGGTCACGAAATGTCGAGTGCTAATTACCAAGTAACACAGCGTCTTAAACCCCAGAAAAGGACTGTCAGAAGAGATGATTTTATTGCGGTAAAGCAAAAACTGTAAGATGCAGGACATCACTGTGTTTTGTAATTACAGCTGTTCAGTTGTTACAGATACGTTAGGTCTATATTGCAGTGTCAACAGACAGGATATGAAGTTGGATCATGTGTCTGTATTTTGTTACAATAAAATGTGTAGGTTGAGGGTTAAAATGCAATAAAATATTCAGCCTATACTTTGCCTGTACCTCGCTGTAGTCACAAAAAGGAACACACTGACGTTCAGTGCGTGGTGGCAGTCTAAATTTCTGACTGCTGACTGTTTTGTATTGAACTGTCCGGAGATGCGGAATTCAGAGCGTCTTTAGAGGGACGACTTCGACCACATTATTTAACACTGAGATTATGTACCGGGAAAAGCGATGCACGGAAAGTGACGAAACTCCATGCCAGTTAGTTCTCCAGATATTCAGTTTATAATGTACAAAACATTACAAAACTTATCTTCCGTGTAACATTTGCTCATGTTTGTGTTTTGTCGTGGAATTGCCAACATTCCAGTGCAAAACAACAACTCTTTCTGATAACAACAAACAGTACCTTCTACATATCAGTGCTGCTGTTGTGATCAGAAATTGTGCCTGGTTTATTGTTTTAGCGGAAAGTGTTTAATGCACACAACTGTACTCGTAAAGTGTTTGGGAGAAAGTTACTTCTGATTCACGATAGTTGAAAACATAAACTATTATGAGTGTGACCGTGTAGAAAAAATATGTTCCACTTATTCTGCTGACAGCATACAGAGCAGCTGAATTTCGTGTGAATCTGTTTAAGGATAATATTGAAAATGATATCATAGTAATGGCGCACGTGATTGCACTGTATGAAAATAACTGGATAAATATATAATTATAAGATCCCCTTTATTAGCCGCGATATTTGGAAGTAACGATGTATAACTTACCCAGCTGATCCAGTTCTGAAAGACCGCTCTACACATACACTGTGTGGTACCGCCTGCTTATGTTCAGTTACGCAACCCTCACAGCACATCCCTGTAATTAAAATTATCTAAATTTTCTAAGCAGTCTTTCCAAGGAACTGGAACAGCTGACATCACACTACACAAATGAAGCCCTTTTCTTGCCACCACACACACACACACACACACACACCAACAAAAACAAACGAAATTAAACACTCTGTGCACAGAAGTGGGAAATAGGGAAAGAGTTACTCTAATTTAATACAATCGAAACAGTTAAATTAATAAAGAAGAACTAAATACAATAAACACATTTAACTGTAGAATAGTAATAAAAGACTCTAGAGTGTCTACACTTTAATTTTATTATTATAAGATATATATATGCACATTCATGTGTAGGTTTGAATATTCTTATAATTATATGATACCTACCTACCTACCTACCTACATACATACATACATACATACAAACATACATACATACATACATACATACATACATACATACATGTGTGTACATAAATGTGTGACACATTTGTATTTATTGACGAGTACGTTCTGAGGATTTCAATAAACTGATGAAACATATAAAGCAAGTTATGTGATGGAAATGTATTGAGAAATGTTTATTTGTCTGCAAGTTTAGGCTGCGTACTTTGTAGTTGTTGTGACATAAAATTTGCTTTGGGAATCTGATTGAGACAAAAAAGAACATCAACACTTAAGACTAAATACCAAAACACAATAACCCGTAAATATGTAATGAAAATATTGAACTCGGCTCCTCTTTAATAATATTCTCAATAATTTGCTTTTGCAACATAAAACGAAAGGGAATATTTTTATAAGATAAATATCTGCATACTGTAAATAGCCGAATTGTCATTCATATAGTTGTCTGTCTTACGACAGGTCTAAAGCCTCTTCCAAAGCGAGCTCTCCACATAGTGCGATCCAGAGCTTCCTCCTTCAAATGAGAGTATCCTCTCCTTTCCTTAAGGTCATCCAATAGTTTCCTACGTCTTCTTCCTTGTCTTCCTGTCACTTCTATCCCCCCTTGTATCTTTCCTTCAGTAACCCGTTGTAGAAGGCACTTTCTACGCAAAATGTGATCAATCCAGTTCGCCTTCCGTTTACGTATTTCACGTAGGGTATTTTTCTGCTCCTTGACTCTAAGCAATACATCTTCATTTCTCACATGGTCAGTCCAGCTGATCTTTTCCGTCCTTCTCCAGCACCACATTTCAAAACTTTCCAGGTGTTTCTGATCTTCTGCTCGAAGCATCCAAGTTTCAGCACCATATAAAGCTATGTTCCAAACGTAGCACTTCACTAGCTTCTTCCTCAATTTCAAGTCCAATGTGCTAGTAAAAAGAGTCCTCTTCTTGTTGAATGCAGCTTTAGCCATAGCAATCCTACACACCCTATATCTACCACATTAATTATATTGGAAGAAAAAAATTGTTCTTCACATTTTAAGAAATGGTATTGATCTAATATCACATATGTGATAAATTTTTCAATAATATTCCATAATTTATTTAAAAAGTGGCCGTGACTTGGAAGTAACATTGGTATATAAAGGAACGCTAAACGCTAAAACGTCACATGTGACGGTGGCGGTGCCCGCATGCTGCACGGTCTTACTCATTCGACTATATCTCGACAACATAGGGAGAAAATGTAATCGGACTGCTTCGTGCGTGTTCGGGAAGGAGCTGCCTTTTTATGGTGTGGGAGACAGTTCCTATAAATTATTTCTTCTTTTTTCTCTCCTCTCGAAATCTGGGTTTTCTTTTTGCAGTATCTAATTGCACAGACGGATTTATGTGTCTCTCTAACAAGGAAATGAAACATGAAATAAATGTTATCGTTGTCGTCACGTAGCTGAGGTCTGTAGCTTTCAAATGGTGTATGACATCGCCTTCATATATCAACAGACTGTTTCTTCACGGCTGCTTTAGCGTTTTGTTTTAGTTTGAAGCAGCAGTCTGTTCCAGTGATATTGGCATAAAGGAAGAACCTGTTTGAGGATGAGATTGAACAACGTTTGCTAGACGAACTTACAGCTTCTGATCAAAGTAGTTGTAGTGACGATGATGACTCAAGTGGCGCGGATGATTTGACTGTAAGCGAGGTAATTGGTTTGGAATGTAGTGATAATGTGCAATTTGCTACCGCATCCAGCGAGCCTAGTGCTTTGAGTGATACTTTTATGTGGGAGGACATGACAAATTATGTAGGGCAAAGGGAAATGTTTGTTGATAACTGTGGGCCTCAAAATGAAGCCCAATATGAAACTCACTATGCTAAAGTGTTCAAAATGTTTTTTGGTGATGAATTGGTGGAACTAATAGTGCATGAAAAAAAAACACTTACGCAGCACAAAAAATACAAGCCAGAAATTTCTTTCCATTGTGTTTCAGAATGATGGACTGGAAACCTGTCACTAATAAAGAGGAAATTAATGTTGTGTTAGCACTTTTCATGTTGATGGGAATAATACAGAAGCCCACACTACGATCGTATTTTTCAAAAAATTTTTTTTTGGCGACTCCAATCTTTGGTTCTGTTATTTCTATGGATCGGTTTGAATCAATCTGCAATGTTATGCATTTCAACAAAAATGATAATATAGGAACTACCAGGAACCATCTACATTTTTCAAAATCTATCCAGTCCTGTCCCATCTCAACACATACTCTTTTCGAAAGAAAGAAAATGACTAAATGATACATAAAATTGTTTAGGAGATTACTCAACATTGCAGTTCTAAATTGTATGGTAATATAAAGCGAAAATTTAGGACAGACCAAAATAGACCATTTTAAATTCAGAGTAGAACTGGTACATGAACTACTTATTAAACAGGAAATTTCAAGGCCGTTATTGTACAGACAAAAAAGTGCCGCGACTTGTTGAAAGGCATTTTTCAGAAAGAATTACACCGACAGAAAAAAAGGCCAGGCCAACGGAGAGGTGTGTACTGTGTTACAAAAGCAACAGAAGGAAGGAGACAGTGTTTTGGTGCCCCGAATATGAAGCTGCCCTATGTGTTGAAGAAAGTTTCAAGGCATTCCACACAAAGTTACATTTTTAAAGTAAGATTTTATTGCATATTTGAAAATCTCAGTAATTCCTGAATATTCTGTTTTAAGTTTCATCAAAATCCAACCACTATTAATAAAACTACATTATTTTGAATAAACTACTGCGCAAAAACTTCCCACATCACAGTATGAACTGGGATTTAAATGCCCCCGCGTTCAAGGGCTATAACACAGTAAGCCGGTGTTGCATCAGAGTAACAACCACATTTATCCCGTTTCTTACAAATGTAGGGTTTTCAGTACATTAAAAACTCTTCCATTCAATATAGGACACTAATGGTCACTAGAAATAATTTTCTTAGAAAGGAAAAGTACAAATGACCATAATAAATATTTAACCAAAGAGACATTAGTTCCTGACAAGAGGTTTGACAGATTTATCAACATGTCACCTCAATAAAACCCCTACTGAAAAGGGATAATGGATGGGAAAACCAGTTTATACCTGAGTAGAAGGTTGTAGCTCTCAAACAACTTTGGTTTCTGAAGGAACAAAGTCAAAAGCATGCCAGAAAACATAATAAAATTGGACGTTACCTGAAAGTAACACAGGTCTATAGAGGGTTAATTTCACAAGTACATCTTCCATCATTTGATAAAATGGTACCCAAATATTTAAAAGATTCCACATTCTCTAGTTGTTTATGGTCTATCATAATTTATAATCATGTTTAAAAGATTCCACATACTCTAGTTGTTTTGGTCTATTATAATTTATAATCATATATTTTACTGCTAATGATTTTCTTGAAATTATCATTACTTTTGTTTTTTCCACATTTATTTCCATTCCATAACATCTTCCAATTTCAATTAGTTTGCCAATCATGTCCTGTAGCTCCTTTTCTTCCTTAGCCATTAACAGAAGGTCATCTGCATATTTCACAGTGTGAATGATTTGCCCGCCTATTTTGAAGAATCCCAACCCTTCCAAAGCTTCCTTGGTAAGGTATTCGCTGTACAAGTTGAACAGAATTGGTGACAACCAGCATCCTTGTCTAACTCCTCTTCCAATCTTCACACTTCTTGTCTCCTCTCGGTTCAGTCGCACTTTAACACACTGAGCTTTGTATAAGTTGCTAATCAGTCTTCTTTCACGCCATTCAATACCAGTTTACTTTAGAATCTGCATTAATTTGGTCCAGTTGACTCGGTCAAACGCCTTCTGACAGTCTATGAAGCAAACACTTAGTTCCTCATCTATCTCCAAGGTTCATTCCGATATTATTCTCTGCATCCCTAGTTCCTTTTCCTCTTCTAAATCCAAACTGATGTTTTCCGAGTACATCCTCAATTTTCTTTTCAATCCTTCTTCCAAGTATCTTTGCTACTCTCTTCGCTGTATGTGCGATAAGGCTGACTGTGCGATGGTCGCTGCATTTTGTAGCTTGTGGCTTTTCCTTTAAGGCAATCATTGTAACTTCCGTGAAGTCCTTGGGCCACTCTCCAGTTTCATAAATTTTGCTGATCAGTTTTTCATTATTTTTAAACCACCTTCTCCAAATAATCTGAACACATCTCCAGGTACATCATCATCTCCTGTAGCCTTCTTATACCTCATTTTCTGGATGGTTTTTTCCACTTCACTTTGCAAAATATATGGGCCCTTCTCGTCTGCATCTACTTCCTCTTCAGGTTCGACTTCTAGGGTTACTGAAAATTAGGTCGATCGTGTAGTTCTGTAATATAATTCTCCTAAACTTTCGGCACTTGACTTTGCTCTACTATTCTATTCCCTTGGGAGTCTTCGATGCCAATATTTTGGATCCCTTGGTTCTCTTTCCAGCCTAGTCCTTTTGTCTTCATGTACATCAAATCATAAAGCCCTGTTTTTTGAAATTCTATAATTTCGTTACATATGTTCTCAAGATATTTCTTTTTGGCATTAAATGTTGCTCTTTTCAATTCGTTTCTCAGCCTCCGGTAGTTCTTCCTGCCCTCTTCAATGTTGACATTCTTCCATTTCCTTCTTTCATCCATATTACTGATCATTTCCTGTGTAATCCATGGTTGTCTTGCTCTCTTCTCGACTTTCCCAACCAGATCACTGAGAGTATCTAAGACACATTCCTTTATATTGTGCCACGGCACTTCAACATTCCCACTGTCACATTTAATTGCATCGTGTTTCCCTTCTAGAATACCCTGCACTACTTGTTTTTGAGTACACAATTACTCCAAATTCCATTGTGGTCTTCTCTTTTGGAACCTTATGATTTTCAGCTGAATTGTAAGTGAAGAAAATAAAGAAGGTTATTGTGGTGAACGTAAAATATAAATCACTGTATGTTAGATTTCACATACTTATTTTAAATTTTCCAAATTTGTGTATTGTAATAGTTACAGTTGAATTTCATTTAACTTCATCATTGTAGAAACGAACGGTCAATCACAGTATATCTCAGCGGATTTTTGTTACTTGCTCATTCTTTCGAAGTGTTTAACCTCGACTCTGACGCGATCAGCTCGCTAAACTGTAAAATATGTTTAGTACATCATTTTGCTCTTATATAAACCCGCGCTTTTTGCTGACGCAACATTTACTCGAAGAAACCACTGTTTGCCGGCCACTACTCATCTACAAGTCTGTGAAACCCATAATTATTATACAAAAGTTTGATATCGATTACAATGTGTCATCGTCTCCTGATATTACAAGGTAAGTCGAGTTGACTGAATTAACTTTTTAAATTCCAAATTAATTCCAGTGAAACACTTTCGTAATATAATTCGGAAGACCTGAATTAAATTCTGAATGCTTGTACATTCGGGTTTATACTAAGAAGAAGATAATTATTTTACCTTTTTTATATTTATAACTGGACATCGCCTTCAATCTGTATTGTATTATTATCTCATTGAATTAGAATATGTAGATTATTGGTAGTCAACTCAGGTTTTGATTGATTACTTGTCTTAACGTACTACACACTGATTTAGTGCAGCGCCGGTATTTCCCAGCTGGTGGCAGAAACTGCCATTTCCTTAGTGTATTATTGTTACGAACCCTTCAGCTACCTGTATTCTGTCCTACGGAGAGTCACAAGTAAAACCTAGTCTCCATTCCAATTAGGGCATTACATTATTAAAACTTAATTTATTCTTGAATGTTTGAGATCAGTAGAGGGGGGAATTTGTTTTGCAAAAGCAGGTTAAATAGCGTTTGAGATGCTGTCTGAACGGAGAACTGGTACAGAACAGAGCTACCGGATTGAGACAGGAATTAATTAAAAGTAAACCTGTTGAAATTAGATATTGCATTCCAGAATTCGAACGAGAAAAATAACCGTTCATGTCTTCAAATACAGCTCTATTACTTTGGGTCCAAATAATGTAAGTCCAGAAGACGTGATAAGGAACATAGCTGATCAGAAAAACGACAGTCAGCCCCACCACAATGTTTGCAGTATTTCTGCGTGTTTTCAAATGAGAATTTTGTGTCATTTCAGATCTAGAAGGAGAGCTTTCTACAAGATGGCGGGCTGACATGATGTAAGTCAAGGCAATCACACAGAGAGGTGCACAGGATGCTAAGAGTTCAAAAATAACCACACGTTGATAATACCTTACACGTGGTATTCTTAAATCTTCTACACACCTATTCTTTGACAGAGTTGATGGAACGGCGAATAATGCAGCCACAATCCACACTCCAAGAAATGTAGCAATAGTTCCTCGCCATGTTGGTTTTGAAGAGACACGGACGTGGAAGGGATACACTATTACTCGGTATCGCTGGATGCTAAGCACAGTTACAGAGTACGCTGACAGACAGACTGACAGACGACGGCAAAATGTGATGAATGCACACATAAAGTCACCGTCGACATACCACCTCTCTAACATTCTATTTACACAAGCTTCGGAGAAAAGTACCGTTAAATAAATGATATCGCTTATAGCCAAGTTAAGGATGTACATATTGGAAACAGTTCGCATGTCCTTGTTGCATATGATAATGATGAGAAGGATAACATTGCTGGTTGTACCAAATATAAAGGGAACTGCATATACTGGTAATTCGTACTGTTTTAAAAAGTCAGAATTATCCGACGATTTGTACGAGTACGACTCTTTCGTGTCAGTGTAATTTTTGTAGTCTGCATAATACTGTATATCACCCTGCAAGCACTGCCCTTTCTTCAAAACCCCCCAACTCATTCCTTTCACTTTTCTCGGTGTGTCACATTTCGGAGCCAAAGAAACCCACCTTGTCTCTATGTTACGATCCTCACACCATCTCCACACTTCCTGTAGCTGACAGTCACACTGTAGCGGGTTATCTTGCAGATACAATGTGGACAGTTTTGGTAATGCTCTCAATATATTTGTATCTACAGTCCTCAGGTTATTCTTCGAGAGGTCAAGATATTCCAGTGAACTGACGTTTGCAAATGTATCAACTGTCACTGAACTTATACTGACGCTTGATATAACAAGATGTGACAAAGAATGTGACGTAATGAAGTTACGGTCAGTTGGTATTTTATGGAAGGGATTGCCGTCTAAATATAAGTTTTGGAGATTTGGTAGATTTAAAAACGTATCCGGATAGACGTACTGCAGATTGTTGTCACCTAAATCTACATATTTTAAATTAAACAACCCACTGAACGTATTTTTATCCACGTGCTCTAATCTGTTACGCAGTAAATCAAGATATTCCAGACTGCTCATACTCTCAAATGTGCGTGGTAATATTTTACATATCTCGTTTCTCCTTATGACCAGTCGTATCAACTTTCTAAGACCATTGAATGCTCCCGTCTCTATTGTTCTCAGTCCACAGCTGTCTATATCCAATCGCTCCAGCTCAGTCACTGTGGCAAAGCTGTCCTTCACCAACAAACTTATTTTGTTTCTAAAAAGGAAGAGCCCTCGGACGTCTGGGAGATGGATTAATGGAACAGCAGTTAATGATGTATCGCCGCACTTGACGTAGTATCCTCCTATGTCACACCGGCATTCCTTAGGACACAGTATTGCCGTTCTTGCAGGCAGGATCACCAACCATAACCAGAATACCACAACAGGTAATGCTAGCAACAGTGACACTAGCACCACAGTCAGTCCTGATGGCATGGCGAGCTGCTGTAATCTGCACAGAGAGAGGAACTGATACTGGATGTTACTGTGTTTGTTGTGATGGTCTGGGGAGGGCAATATAGAGAGGAACTGATACTGAATTTTACTGTGTTTGTTGTGAGAGTCTGGTGGAGGGCAATATGTTTACATTATGGAGGTTTGTATGAAACTGTGTTCCTGATCAACTCGCTAAACAACAAATAATGCACTTCGACGACATGTGTACATATATTTATGTAAATTATTAAAGTATTTCCCCCTCTTGACTAGTTATAAAACCTCCGTCTTTGTGAGATTTTTGCTAATTGTCTGCTGTGTGACAGCTGGGAGTTTTGTGTGTCTTTGTCTTTGTTTACTTGCATTTTTTAAGGACATTCTATCTTTTGAATCATATTTTCATTATTTTGTTATATGTATGACATTTTATTTAAAATTTGGAGTTACGTCATATTATTCCCTTGTATTGCTTAAGCAAACTACTGAGGTGAAGACACTGCTTATTGCCCATGTCACACAATTTCGCAACAGTCGCCCTGCCATGTCTCAGATGGTCAGTCACATCAGAGACTCTTATACCAGCAAGCTTCATTTCATTTGGCATTCGTGAAGGTTCAAATTTTGCAATATGCAGGATTTTCTCCCGGCACATTCCATTCCCCTGTCAGTGTCCTTTAACTAATGTTACACACTCACATATTTTGACAACGTCGACGCCACATAATCTCACAAAAATTCGGTGGTGTCATTTACTAAAATATCTGTTTGTGTATTCCTCAATAATATCAACAAAAAACAGTCAGGTGTTTGGGATTTTGTTTACTGAAATTTTCGGATTTTTATCTGGGTTTGACTTCTGTACGTAGATACGTGGTCAGAGAAGAAACTGGTACAAAATTATACTGTTCTGAATTTTCACAGGAATTACCCCTCATCTTTTTGATGATGTTATTTTGAAACGCGGTAGGAGGAAGCGAAAAAGTTTGAATTCTTAAAATTTATGTACATTGTAGAGCAAAGATTTTGCAGAAAGAACCCGCTGTGACCGACATCCAAATTCTGTATTGCAATTCAGTTTGTTCTTTACACTCGGTTGTGTGTGTAGCATAGAAACAATCGGTTGGTGCTGGTTAGGGAAGTAATGGCTGTGTGCTGTGGCATTTGTAGAAAACATATAAGTGCTGATTTTGTGGCAATATGGTGATTAATGTTTAATGTTAAAGTGCTGGGCACATAAATTTGTATAACCACTGTTCTCCGTAAAATTAAGCGAGACTGTCTTGTGTTGTACTGCATGATATGTGAGTTTGGTGAGTGTAGCTATAATTATGAGTCTTAATGTCACATTGTGTTACTACCTCGAAACACGTGGATATGAAATTAGGAACATTATTTGAAGTGGGATAATTAACTAATGCAGTTACGTAAGGCAGTATGCTGTGCCACACAATTAGTTGCAAGTACAGTTGTGTGCAGTTTTGAGGTGTCAGCTTTAATATTGTTTAAATCACGTGGGCTGTGGTCTGTGTATTGGACTGATTATGGACTGTGTATTGGACTGATTATGGACTGTGTATTGGATTGATTATGGGCTGTGTTGGTCTTATTATAGACTGTGTATTGGACTGATTGCAGCAGACTGGAGAGGGCGCAGTTAGTAATGTGGCTCATAAAATTACCAAAGGCCTAAAATACCAAATTCGTCTTCCACAAATCATTCTGTATCATTTGATTTAAAATTAAATACTTGATTCGGCCCTATTTTCGGCCATCATCAAGCACTGTTTCTTGAGAAACGTTACTGTTGTTCAGTGAACATTGCAACATAAAAATGATACTCCAGTCTTTACAAGTAACATTCACATTAACAAACAGCCGGAATCTACCGATTTGTGCTGTCAGTAAGACGAAATTGTGTGCAATATTTCATTAAAATTTATATTGTTACAATAACTATCAATACTCCTGCCTACAATTGCATATTGTAATGTTTATTTATACTTCAATATTTCATTATTACGTAACCCACCATTATAAACACAATACAGATAACGTAAAGGTATTCTTGTGTTTATCTTTTTATATGTGTTTAAATATTAAAAAATGAAAGCTTAAAATAAAGGAATTCGTCAAATACTTGAGAAAAATATGAATACAAACAAGCAGTGCAGCAACTGTCTACAGACTTCAAGAAAGTTATGATTCAATTAGGAAGAAGTTCTTGTGTGTTCCTGTTGTTCAGTTTGGTATACACATGAAAGAATTAAGGCTAATAAAATATGTCAGATAGAAAACTAAAGCAGATTACCTTTAGGCGAGTATCAGTCGGACATGTTTCCTGTTATGAATGTTTTGAAACAATGAGATGCTCTATCGACATGATTTTTATCTTTGATTTAGTTTATACAATTCTGAAAGTTGAGGCAGTCTTGAATGGAATGAAACCAAATGTTACATATCGTCTTTGGAGTATGCTGATATTGTTAATATATACGGGGCTACCGTACATACTTTTATGAAAAACACAGATGCTTTATTGAGCGATATTAAGGAGAGTGGACTAGAAATAAATGCTTGTACATTTAATTACATAATCATAAATTGCGATCCGAATTCAGGACGAAATCGTGGTACAAAGGCTGAGAGTAGATCCTTTGTAATATTAACGTAGTTAAAATACTTGGAAACAAATTTAACGAATAAAATTTGTCCTTGAGAAAAATTAAGGACATATTGAAATTAGACAATGTTTGCTATCATTTGGTGCAGAATGTTTTGTTTTCCAGTTTGCTATAAAAATTTAAAAATTTAGACACACACAATAATAATTGTCTTTGTTGCTTTGTATGGGTGTAAAACTTGGTCGCTCATATTGAGGGAGGAACGTAGGCTGAGGGTGACTGAGAATAGGGTGTTGAGGAGAGTATTTCTCCTTATGTGGGACGTGGTAACAGGGGAGTGGAGGAAGCTGCATAATGAAGAGCTTAATGGTCTCTATTGTGCACCAAATATTGTTAGGGTTATCAAATCGAGAAGAATGAGGTAGGCAGGGCATGTAGAGCGTGTGGGAAAGAGGAGAGACGTATGCAGTTGTGTTGTGGGAAATCTGAAATAAAGGGTTTATTTGGGAGACCCAGGCATAGACGGGAGGATAATATTGAGATTGATCTTCAGGAAGTGGTATGTTGGGGTATGGAGTGCATTGAACTGGCTTAGAATAGGGACATTTGGCGGACACTTTTGAATGAGATAGAGAAAATTTGGGTTTTATAAGATGTGGGAAATTCTTGACTAACTGCAAACCAGTTAACTTCTCAATGGCTCTGTTCCATGGCGTAAGAAATAAGTAAGACAATTTCGGCTTATTTATCACACCAGTAGGTAAATAAAAGGCTTTTAAATATGAATGATATTTGTAAACAGTAAGAACTGATTTTAGTTTTGATACTTTAACTGTACAGCAGTATTTGTTCAGCAGATATTTTTATGTGTAGTTTTTAATTATAATAATTTGTTTAATTGTAGACTGGAATTTAAGAATATGGTGCTGAGGGAGATATTTGGTGGTAAGATGGAGAAATTAACAGGAGGATGTAGGAAATTGCAATAAGTTTTAGGAGAATTAGATTTGTGGTGCAGGTGAGTCGTTTCGGAGATACGAAAACTATCTACACATTTTTGTCTGAAAATGTAGAATTATTTATTTAGCTGTAGATTAAAAATAACTTTGTAAGGATATCTGCAAGCAGTATGTAGTTTTCGATTAAAGGAATAATATTAGAAATTACCTTAGAGATTTTGGCAGTGGCATGTCAAACGTCAGCTGGTTTCTTCTCACTCATTAGAGATGGCACCACTGTACCAGTCACAGCGATGCTGTCAGTTCGTGATACTGCAGTAGCTGCAGGGAAAAATTTACTGAATATGAACAGTGCAGCTGCTCAGTGCCACTCGTCCTACCGAACATTGTGCTGTTCCTATATGACCAAGTGGCGGACATCCGACCCAGAGAGAGAGACAAGCGGTGTGGTGACGTCATTGACCGGAAATACTTCTCAGAATACCCACAGCAAAAACCGCACGCACATTGCGTCTGTGCTGCAACAGTGCAACTTGCGATGCCTTAATGGTTCAAGTAATGTACAAATTACGAAACACGCTGGTTCAGTGTCATGTTCAGAATGCTTGCCACTGGTCACAGACATAATCTTTACTCATAATATGTTTTCTTCTTGGTTTGGGTTAAACAATTAACCCTTAACCTGCTTGCGCCCAATACAGTTGGCGCTCGTATTAACCCTTAGGCTACTAATGTCATATACATATATACACATATATATATACATACATATATATATATATGACATTAGTAGCATAAGGGTTAATGATTTAACCCTTGTCCTGCTTAGGTGGAGAAAATGGTGAGCTCCTAATAATGCCAACAAATAGCAGATGGGATTTAATTCAGCGTTAAAGGGTTAAACAAATCTCCGTCTGCTACATTCATGCAGTAACAGTAGCTGTTTTGTACTGCTGTTGTACTGTAAATTATGTTAACATATTTTATTATATTTTCGCCCGAGTCGGTCGGAAAGTAACTTGTCCAGCTGTGTGACTGACAGTTCTGCTGTCTCAGTTCTGTACACCGACAGTCACAGTACACCGTCACTGTGTCATTCGCTGCAAAGCTGATCGTGTCACAACGTCTTGATTAATGTTGGGTTTGTTGAAATTCGTTTATCGCTTTAAAGAATGAATTATTTTATAAGATATCCAGAAAGATTTAAACCAATACGTTACGGCAGTCCGTGGAACTGATCCGTACTTGAGGAAGTTTGAATTGTACAAGGTAAAGTTAAAGATAAATATAAAACAATACCTGCACATAACTGGATAGTTTCTGAGTGTTCCAGGATTTTGAGTCTCCCAGATTTCAAGATTGTCAACACACGAAGGTGGTAATTTTGTAAGCTCTATGCACAGGCCGCCTTTACCACAAGGAAAATATTCCAGGTACTCATTTCTGTTAGAGACTGAGTCGAAGTAATGGCCTTAATTCTGTCGGAAATATTATGGCGATGAAAATTTCCAGTGACGTCATCGGGAATCCAAACCACAACTTTCCCTCTTTTGGTGCAGTGCCTCATATATCCTAGTTACTACGTAATTAATTGTAAAATTGGGATAGATTTTTCTTTTGTTTTGTACAAACAAATATGCATTACATTGTTTAAAGTGACTTGCCATTAGCCTGTGTTTTACTGTCGATATTTGCAGGTCATAACCTAACTTCTGCAGGATGTATATTAATACAACGCACCATCTACGATTATTTCCTCCATGTGGTTTCTTCTCTTTAGGTATTGCGGTTAATAGTTTATTGGCTTCTTTCTTATCGGTCATGCGTGCCACATTTTTACCCCATCTCGTCCTCGATACAACCAACTGCATGTTTAGACCTCCTCGTCTTCGAAAAAAATGGTGGTTTTATCTCCAAATGGCAGAATCGTTTTCGTCATTTTGCCTTTTGTAAGTGAGACCCTTACGGTCTGTCGAAACGTCTGTAACCACTTACCCAACAACGTAGCTTCATACAACAGAAGAAAGGTTGGGTTATTTATATCGCTGTGAAAACCTACAAACTGGAGTAACTGCATGAATCTTAGTCCTAATTCATAACTTACGGAATTCCACATTTTTAACAGACAGTGCCACTGTACGTGTAATGTCCCATTGACACGGTTTCACCTAACAATCCAAAGCTCGAGCTTCGTTGAGGACGATTCAGTGTACACTGTCGAAAATTATGAAGAATCGGAAAGCATTTAGTTTGATAACGAGGGAATAGCATCCGTATATATATATGATAGAGTGGAAGGCTGTAATGTGTTTAACTTTGAGTTAAACGACGAACAATCAAACCAAAATGTTAGAACAGTATATTGGCCACATGAACAGGTTGTGTTGTGCAGCGGACATTAAGAACTGTACAGACAGTAACCATTGTTATGATATTGCATATGATACAGTGCGGTGGTACAGAATATTGAGAGAGTGTTACTGGGCTTAACTGACTGCAAATATGGCGGACAGCGAGTGGAAAGGGGAGTGTTTAATGTTTTGTGTGAAGCGAGTAAAATACGTTTTGTAACAATTGACTGTGATGATGCACATTGCTATAGCGAACAGATAGAACGGTTTGAGCAAAATTCAGACAGTATGACAGACCGTTTGAAGGAACAATTGCGTGTCGTAAAATTGTGTTATGGACAGCTAACAGCACTGTTTGTGATGTGGACTGTAGTGGAGCTGAAATGGAGGAAGGACTGTTACAGGTTAAAATGTGAATATAAATACTGTTTAGAAAAGGCTGTTTCGAAACATGAATGTGTTACAAATATTTTACCAATGAAGATTGGCATATAGGGTCACATTGCACTAGTCAATGACGTTCTGAGTTCAGTAAACTGAGCTCTCCATATATTGACTGACTGTACTGTAAATGCAAGAATAGGGATTTTGTAAATTCCAGCAGCACCTCCCAGCCTGTTGACTGATGCTGTCACGCACTGTAGCCACTCCTTCCCACAAGGTACTATTGCTACTTTACCCTGAGCAAAGTTTCAGGCAATTTGCTTAATAAAATACGTGACCTGCATACATACATACATATATACATACATACATACATATACATACATACATACATACATACATACATACATATGTACATACATACATACATACATACATACATACATACATACATACATACATACATACATACATACATAAATGATGAAGTGATGACGGATATAATTACTTTATCTGTTATCAGCAGAGGAGCTTTTGAGGTTTTTAAGTTGATTGAATTTATCCATAGCTTTGGGAAATAAGACGTTTCTGTACTTTGACAGAGAAGAATCAATAGTGTCTTGATCAGACTAGACAGTACTGTCTGATGATGGACGAGGTAGAAATGTATCATTGTAAAACCACGACGACAGTATCGTATGTCTGTACACAAAGTAGTGCTGTAATGTGTAGCTAATGGTGAGAAACGTGAGCTGTGGAACTGCTTCAACAGAGGGGAAATATTACTGAAATATTTTATACGAGTTTAGTGAAGTTAATGGATTCCACTAAAGAATAATTCAGACATTGTAACAACACTGTCTGACGAATAGAAACATGTTAATAGGCAACCTGCCAATTAATATTGGATGCAAAATTTTACCACTTCGGTATTGTTACAATCCAGTTGTACTGTAATGAGTGATGTAACGTTAATAGGAGGAAATTTACTGACACAAAACTGCACCAGCATGACTGTTGTGAAGAATTGTGTGTGAAGTTTAATATTGGTCAGTTGTGTGCAGATGTGAAATTCAAGCAAACAGAGTATTATTTAGGCGATATAAAATATGCTAGGGTTAAGGTATCAATTTTGGGAAAGGAATTTAAATAACATGAATGGAATATCCACCAGACAATCAAACACAGCACACATTCTGTAACAGTATATATACTGTTTACCACAGTTGGGTCTTATTTACATATAAACTCTATACATGTACCAAATGGTCCTGTTGGAACAGACGTGTTTTTAAGACTGTCACTGGGTCGTCTGTGGAGACTCAAGTTTCTGCAGAAGCAGGCAGAACTGCAGATACACAAACAATGAAACTTTAGCGATAAGCCGCGAAGCTGTGCCGATAAATTGTTCAAATCAGGCGGCACAAAACGAAATAGCTCCAGATGGTCACTTCGACTATGAGTTGCTAAATCACCCTTTTAGTAAAAACGCAAATTAACCCTTTAAACGCCGAGTTAAATCCCATCTGCCATCTGCTTTATATAATTGATTTGTATAATTTTGGAATGTACCTCGGAGAGCGGCCACAGGTACGTTGTAATTTGGTGTTCTTCCTACAGTTATCTTTAGTAAACAAGATCAAAGTAACCAAAGACAGTGAAAGTTACAGTAAAAGTTTCATGTGACGTAGAAACAGTACTGGGAGTGACGGAACGAATATTTGTCTATATTTAACAACAATATATTCTGCAGTGTAATTCTGTACGTACACCGCAGTGAGAAAACACGGCGTCGCTCTTCCACCTTCATCAATAGATGACGTCAGTACAAGCTGGACTTAGGTCTACTAAGATCCGGCCCTAACCCACCTAAGGCACTCAGAGCAGACACGTTCAAGAATTTATTTGATTCCACTTAATAACACCCTGTTTAACTGTCCATCTCTTTAGTCTCCATCTCTCCCCGTAATAACCACCAACTAAACCCAAACCTTCAGCCAGTCAACATCTACAATACAACTCGCTGATCTTAAACCACGCTGGGATACAACATTATTTATTGACGTGTAGATTTGCGTAGATCGGCAGACAACAGACCGAAGGTGTGGTCTGGTTTGTGTAATGGTGATGTGCACAGGAGCACTGAGAGAGTAACAGTTGAACCTGTACGCACAGAACCTCGATTTCACATACGTCCTTGCAGAACAGATCACCTTGATATATTTTAATTACTTTTGTAATCTACAAATTAGCTACGTCATTTGAAACACTTTAGTTCAACATCATGTATTTTAGTTGCTTTGTCGCTATTTTAATGTATACTATATTAAGTTCTGCATCGGATTTACCTGTTTCGTAATTTCACTTTTTTACATAAGTTGTGTAATTCAAAACTCAAAATATATTTCTGTGGTTACATTTTAATATTATTCTTTATACAGGTGCATCACACAAAATTTTGTTATTGTCAAAACACTGGGTTCTAAATTGATACCAGAAAGTTACTATGACTATTTTCCTAACTTGAAGACCTGAAAATTCTCTATTCACGTTTCAGGTATAAAGATTGACACAATATTATTAAATTAAATCGGTCATTGCAAATATTTAATCCAACACATTGCAGTTAACTTTGTGTTAATAACAGTCTGCTCTTTCTTTTTAAGAATATGTTAGTAATTCAGAAGTTCAGAGGAATTTAAACTAAAGAAAAATTAAATTGCAAAATTTTAAAGATATTCATTGTTTTATGCAAAATAACTTCATTAACTTTTCCAAATATCCCGCTCTGCCCCTTGTTGTAGTAAAGAATTAATTCAAAAAAAGAAAACAATTTATTTAGTATTCATTTTAATATCATTCCACATAAACAAATTAATTTTCAAGTGTTCCTTCAAAAACTATTACTTCAGTTACTTCTGCGTAATGCGAGCCTCAAGACCGCCAGTTCTATCCTGGACGTGATCAATTGCATTCAGTATCCTTACTGGTTAGATGTGACGCCGTTTCACCGGGTAATTTGTTATTTACGTTTCGGTACAAACTTGCACACACATCTTCATGGAGTGAAATAATCTTAATATTGTCGACCCTTGAATATGAAAACAATAGGGTGTCTCGAAAATTCGATTACCGATTACCAAGTAACACGGCGTCGTAAAGCACGTAACTAAAGGTCAGAAGAAGAGGATTTTATTGCGGTAAAGCAAAAACTGTAAGATGCAGGACATCACAGTGTTTTGTAATTACAGCTGTTCAGTTGCTACAGATACGTTAGGTCAATATTGCAGTGTCAACAGACAGGATATGAAGCTGGATCGTGTGTCTGTATTTTGTTACAATAAAAGGTGTAGGTTGAGGGTTAAAATGCAGTCATTCAGAAATTCGGATTCCCGTGAAATCCTTATAATTTTCAGCTAACTGTAGTCCTCCCTTTCACCCCGGTCACTGTCCGGATCAGAGGGGAAAATTTGAGACAACCACTGACATTGGTGGCGTGGTTGAAGAGGAATGATCCAGTCAGTGTTTGACTGCTCAGCAATAAGACCCGATGTGTAGAGTGTCGTAAATTTGTTTCTAACTTATTTCGATATTTCAGACATTATTATTGTTATTATTATTATGATTATTATCATCATCATCATTATCATTTTCTAATTTTAAGCGCAATATTTAGGTTTCAATGACTTACACTTCACATTTACTTCTACTGAAGATGTCTGCATGTTATCTACAACAAGAATTCTCCCCCTCACTGTCCCAATTACCAAACAATCCCCACTACCCCACCCCACATACAGTTCGATTGCCTACAAGCCGCTTTATATAACGTCCGTGGAAATCAGTAAGCATTACCGTACAATGTTTTCGTTCATTTACAGTTTACTGTTAACAGTATACAGTGTATTGAGAAACGCGCCCAAAAATTCTCCAACACTTAATTATTCAGATTTGTATAGATTAAATATGTTTGTGTCTGCTGCAGACAGCAGTTGGTTCTTTACAGTCACCGGATTGTGATACTGAGTGGATAATTTATGTAAATGTTGGTACTGGAGGGGGTTTATGTAGAAAAGGATTTATAAGAATTTAGTGCTCCATTGTTGTTGACAGAGTTTGGATTCATAAAAATGTAAATCAGTACGTGTCTTTGTACCTTAAGTTAGCAATTAATACAGAATTATGAATACATTAAGACTGTCTTGAGGAACCGCACGACACTGACAGGTCAGCACTGTACC
>Ga0268261_10000778_pt1 | contig 20855 bp, 19 predicted proteins | sample TergutNc150P1_FD_190353 | JGI IMG/M metagenome (GOLD analysis project Ga0268261, IMG submission 190353) | Nasutitermes corniger P1 segment gut microbial community from laboratory colony in Florida, USA - Nc150 P1 (SPAdes) (version 2) | ecosystem: Host-associated > Arthropoda: Insects >...
CAAAAAAAAAAATCATGACGCTTACGATAAAATGTGGAAAAATGATGAAGAGTAGGACAGGCCACAGATGACAATATGGCGCATGCGTATGGCATGCTGGATATTAATTACAGACACACGTTACTTATATGCAATACTTGTTGCTTTTCCACTTCACCAATGATTGCACAAATGCGCCTCAGCATTACGTTATATGTACACTGCCTGTCAAGTTTTAGATTTCCTTTTCTTCAGGTTTAACAATATTATTACACTGAAACAAATATAATTTATACTAATGTATGACAAATTTTCTCTGACACTAGTCACTAGCTCACAAATTTAAAGCCAAAACATTTTACCACTGTGGATCTACACTGTAATAACCAACAAACTTAAACCTTCCACTACTGCTCTTGTTCATACTGTGTGTGCATCCGATATATCATAAGACATTCACAAACATTTCTTACATAATACTACTTCACCTTTCTTTTTCTGCCACTACCACAATCACACTCTCAAAACCATAAAATATCAAAATGAAAAAATCAGAGCCTTAGACATACACCAAAATACAAACTCATATTAGGGCTCCTTACTCAAAATCAAATACAAACAAAATTAATCCAACCAGAAGTATGAACCACCTGTCCACCCAGACCTACTGCCTTTTTCTTTTGCACCACCTTCTGTGCCAGACACATTACACATGCAGTTCCCTCTAAGCACTTTCATACTAACCTCAATGGATTTCAGCAGTTAGCCTATTTGTTGGTGACAAAGAGCGAGATCCTCAGTAACAGTTTTTCTTTAAATGGGTTTCAAAAATGAAAAACTGCAATACAAACTTAGGAAATTCTAGGTTCCACAACAAAAAAGTGCAGCATCGTGGTGACAAAAAATACAAAGAACCTTGCATATGACAGAACTGGCAATGCAACACCCCATTTGTATATTGTTAACCCTTTAAACGCCGAATTAAATCGCATCTGCCATCTGCTGGCATTATTAGCTCACCTTATTTTCCACGTTAGCAGGATAAGGGTTAATTACATACCTACAACAAAACTTAAAATTTCAGTACACATATCCCAGAAATATGGAGACTTAAAATGTTTATAAACCACTGACTTCACATTATCCTAATTAATAAACAATTTACTGCTGACACCACAGTGCTATGGACATCACTCACCAGGTAAGTGAAGATGTCTCTTCAGTTGAAGCCGCAGACTAGAAGCTTCATTACACACACCACAGCAACATGGACACTCTCCACTACATGTGCTTTGATATGACTCCAAATAACACATGAATGTTTTATTGCACAGATTACAGATATATGGACATGCTCCACTAAGTACACTTATGTCAGTGAGGTATGCTGATGTGCCTCCATACATTACTTTTGACTGCATGTTTCATTATACACAACACAGACATACAGACACTAGCCACTATGTATAAGCTGATGTTTCTTCATATTAGACTTCTGAATGAATGTTTAATTACACAAATCACAGATAGAGACACTGGCCACTATGTATCAGTGGGTGTCTCTTCATATGAGTCTTCTGACTGAATGTTTTATCACACAAATCACAGGCGTACGTACGTTGCCCACTATGTATAAGCTGGTGTGTCTTCATACAAGACTTCTGACTGAATGTTTTATCACACAAATCACAGGTGTACGGACACTGGTCAGTATGTATAAGCTGGTATGTCTTCATGTGAGACTTCTGATTGAATGTTTTATTACAAACATCACAAGCATACAAAACAGATAGTTTCTGAAACTCTGTGTGTTGTGACAGTGGATATACTAATAAATGTATGTGACAAAAAACAGAAAATTGCTTGGCTGTAATTCCAACTCACATGTAACTTTCTCTGATAAAAATCCTGTTTTTTTAAATAAACTGTTGCAATTTGGCATTTCCACTCTGTCAAAGCAATTTCGGTGTCCAGAAAGCATGTACAAATGGGACTACTTTTGTTTTTTTATAATGTTGTTGAACAAGCGCTCCATTAAATTGTATACAAGTTATGATGTGTCTTGGTGGAGTGTTGCTACTAGTTTTCATTCAACCCTCATATTAACATATCTATTAATATATACAGACCATTTCCATTCACCATACAGAGCTGATTCATTTGGAAAGGCAGACAGACAGAATGGCATAATGACAGAAGGCAATCCCAGATACTAGTGAAATGTCCATGGACTCACCTCAGGTTCATATTTTATTGAAGAAAATAATAAAGCAATAGGTTCATCTTCCTCTTTGATATGTATTTCTTCCCCCTCTATTATTATACTGATGACTTCATTGCCATCATCAGAAGACTGCACACTTGTGTCGCTACACAAACCATGTACTGCTCTCAGTGCATATGTGCAGCTCTGTAAAACCAAGATATTCTTATCAGTCATGTGCGCACTCTGCCCCCACTGGCTCACATGTCAACTGTCAATTCCATAACAGCAGTTAACTTAATTCTGCCATTGGTAATATTTTAACAGGCATCATCTGCAAGAATCACAATTCTAAGAAACCAATGACAAATAGACTATCGGAATATGAAGTTCAAATACTACTATCAGAGAGACATGACATGAAGTTCCATTGATGACAATTACAAAAAACAAACCAACATGATGAATGATGACAGTGTCAGTGAAAGTGAAATAAGTCTAACTACAGAAAATTGTGGACCTGTATTCAAGTCATGATTTTCACAAAAAAATTCAACAAACTTTTAAACACCACTGCATGTCTCAATCCCAATGTTTCTATGCATCTAAGTATGGCTGGAACACATTCAAGCAACTTTACAATAGTGCATTAAAATTAACCTCTCATAATGAAATGTTACAGGTTGAAATATTAAATAATATCAGCTGAAATATTAAAAGTATGCACACAGTTAACTGTAAAATCAAGTGTGCTATATATGGAGTCATATTTGTATTTGACTGAAGCATACAGTATTAAATAAATGTTCAGCATAACAATCAAATATCTAGATACCTTGTTTGCACTCTTTAAGATGTTTTATGCAAATTTATGTAATATGTCAATGCTGGGGGGAGGGGCATCAAACTGAAAGGATAAGGTAACAAAATACCTTAAAAGCATGAATGAGAATGTACCTGAGTAGCCAAAATAATACTCACATAACAAAATTCATTAAAGGAAATTATGGGAAATTGTGACAGAAAATTATTCAATTAACAGCACGTGTAAAGACAAGTCTCTTGTAGTGAATTTAATAAATTTAATATATTTGCCATTGCCAGAAAATACCTACTTGAAGAATTGCCCTGTAATTTGTTGAAGACATACAAAAATTCCAAAAAAATTTAAGCCCTAAAATACACAGTATAAATACGAGATATATACATAACCTCAAAGCACCAAACGTTAACCTGTGTAATTACCAGAAAGGTGTGTACTATGCAGAAAAAAAGTAATATAGTGCCCCTTCACTTGACATTCACATCTTAAACCATGATATAAAGCAGTACTTCAGCCAGCACTAAAAGCTTAGCTCTTAGCTCACTCCCACTCAGTGGAAGATCTGCTTTCATGTGAAAGCACATTATTGCACATATTATTATGTAATTTTTTACACAAATATGCTGCTTCACTTTTGGTATATATACAACATGCCATTCCAACAAGACAACTATTAACAGCTCCAAAAACCACATCCTTCACACTGTCTTCATTGCCAGCAGTATCAACTTCGTGTCTGCCAGGAGTCTGGCAGCAAACTGCATTAGTCATTTTGTGCTTATTCTTTTGTTATGACTGATATATTTGTGGGTTTATTTGCCTTCATTTAAGTATTCTTTTAAATGAAATGAGTGAGAAACATAAATCTATATAACTCCTAGTGCAGCCCAAATAAAAACTAGTGAAAAGTAAACCATAATGAAAAGAAACCAGACATAATAAATCTGCCATGGCCAAGAGCACCATGCATACAATTTCTGATATGGCTAAAAAAAATTACAGACTCTGCTAAGTTCAAAACTCCCCATCCTCTGTGGCTTTAACACAACTACCATCACCATCGCCTACCTGATTCGTTATTGGATCCAGCTGACAACCTACCCCACCCCATCTTTATCAAATATACCAGCAGCAATACAATCTTCCTCGAGCCATCTCATCCGACATTTAACGCCAATTTACACAACCCGTATACAATTCGTTCCAAAATTCACACACATTAAAATTAATTGCTTTCTATATTATCAGTAACATATACATATACCATACACAGAGAGTTCATGATTAGTATGACTGTCTCCAACTCCTACCCATTCCATTATTCCTTAAGGTAACATTATGTCTGACGTACGTCTGCTTTCTCACGAATATAACTTCGGCGTGAACAAGGGCAACCTGCACTACATAGCTAGTTACATTATATCCGAACTATGACAGGTTCCATATGCGTACATTATAAGGGTTGTACGAAATGTAAATATATTCTACGTTTTTATTGAGTGAAAAGAAATGCCGTTAAATCTCTTCCAGTTAAAAATGTGGGCACAGTAGTTTAGAAGGATCAAAATAACAAAGTATGGAAGAAGCACTAGCTTAATTCCTGAGATCATAATACCCCTCCCACCACTGCTGTTACTGCTACTAACTACTACTACTACTAATGATAATAATAATAATAATAATAGCCACAAATGCTTCTATTAGCGACCACTTAACGCCGACAACACCCTACAATTTCAAACCGCCTCTGCACGCTCTAACAAGCACGGATCATCTAGTATCTATAGTAGTAGTCCGACGAGTCTGCTTAGACTCCTAGTGATCCTACGGAGGATTTTCTAGGCAAGTTTATTTGTACGGGAGTGATTTGCCATTGCCTTCTTCTGATTTCACCTCACATTTGTCCGTACTCTATTCCGGGACTTTTCTTCCACCAACGTACTCCATTTTTTGCTATCTAGTAACTAACGGGTATTAAATCTGGGAGTAATATCATCCGTGGCTAGATGATCTGTAAACCGTGGTATTACCAACTGAATGATGGTGAGCTGCGTATTGGGAAGTTTTTCAGCAGCACGTGCAATTCATTAAATTCCACATTGTATGAGATTGCATGCGCTCAGGGATTGAATCAGTTTGAAATGGCGGAAGAGTTAGGAGATAGACAACGTAATTTCCATGAAATGGGATTGGATGACAGAGTATTAAAGGTTTGTTTCTTTAACGGAAATGTGTTATACTATCATCCCGTGAGTTTGGTTAAGTAATCAAAATTGGAAGAATAGTAAATGATTTCGTGAAATTGTCGTTGCGTTAAATTTTCATGTTGAGCGTTTCATTCCATTTTCATGAATAATGAGTTTTGGATGTTTATTATAGGCGCAGTTTTTATTTTACGTTTTTAGGCAGTCGCCAAACTCGGATGGCTTGAACCAACGCCCATCCAAGAAAGAGCAATACCCATTCTGTTGGAGGGGAAGGATGTACTTATGCGAGCACGGACAGGCTCAGGAAAGACTGGAGCATTTGCCATTCCTGTTATTCAGCGGATTCTTAATTCCAAAGAAGTAAGTAAACGTATAATGGCATACACCTAGCCAGAAGGTACAGTTTCTTACAGCATTTCGTCCATTTGGGGCAGGCGGTACAGAATTGCAGTTTAAGTGTGTGTTTATATTTCAGTAATAAACACATTTTCACGAAGAGTGCTACAGTGTAGTATCACAGGCAGGCGCATGTATACAAAATTTGCTCTGCTCCAGAATGATACTCAACTTGAAATGCTTGAGACATAACATTTTATAGATTTACATTCAGTAATGCCTACATATTATTATGGAAATGGCCATGTAAGCACAGGATGTATCTTTAATTTGTTCCCTGAGCAAAGGGAAATCTGAGCTTCATTATGCAGGTTAAATGGCTGCAAGTGGTGTCATCTTATATGTTCTGGAACTGGAGACACTTGCCCAATTGTGTATTGTATCATATGGAACTTATCAATTTGCGTGAAAAATGTTTTCAATGAAGTAAAGTGTATTCATTTGGAGTACTTATGCAAAGTACATATCTGTTGTGGAAAAACTGTCACTTTTGCAGAAAATTTCCCAAGTCAGAAGTGCTATGTAAATGAACAGTATACAGTATAGTGCAAAATTTTGACTGACAGGTTTACTCTTGGGCGAAAATAAAATACTGCAAATTGTGTCTTTCTTGGATAAGGCATGGTTTTTGTTCAGTAGGCACATGAAAACCAGCATAGGTACCTGTGTTTAAAAATCCCTGTGTAATTCGTGCAGTTCCATTAAAGTAACATAGTGCCATGTATACATGCAGAATGAAAGGTCCTGTGTTTTTGAAAGGAACAGTGAATAACTCGTGGAGTATGGTCTGTAAGATCCCTTAGATTTGTGATGTAAAAAAAAAATTTCTTCTAATCCGCATAAGTTAGTTTTTAAGAACTCAATGTGCGTAAAAAAAATAGAAAATTGTGCAGTATGCTACTTGTGGTATGTGCCAGTGGTTTATTGCCGGTGGTCTTAACTAATTTGTTTTCAAATTCTGAACCTGCCCGAGAACCTAGTCTGAAACATTGTAGAACTGAGCTGTAGGTGTAACCCCCCCCCCCCAAAAAAAAGTATTTTATGTTTAGAGCTGAAAAAGCTTATGGAATAATTGACTTTAAGTTTCAGGTCTTTTTGGGTTATTGTTGTAGTTCCCATTGTTTTGGAAAGTTGTAGTCTCTTTGAAACATTGAGAACTTGTTGCCCAATCATGCAGCATCACATTTCAGAGCCAATGTGAAAACGCAGATCTGACCTGGTAATTGACATATTGTTTCATATTTATAATTCGTTAATGGATGTTTCAGATGTCAAAGGAGCAAGATACGAAAGCCCTTATTCTTGCTCCCAGTAAAGAGCTGTGCCAACAAATACATACAAATTTTATGGAATTAACTACAAAATGCTCCCGTGAAATTTGCTGCGTTGATATATCACCTCAAGTAAGAGATTTATATTATTTAATCTGTTAGGTATGCTATTATTATGGCATCTTACTAACCCATTTGCTTATCCTTAAACATGACTTTTGTGCACTGTCCACTGGCTTCAGTTTGTTAAAACTTGCATCAGAAATGGCCTATTTCTGTCATCACATTGAACCATGGGTTTGTGCTTTTGTTAATTTCTTTACTAACTCATATGATATACACATTTGAAGTTGTCTGTTTTAATGACATAATGTATTGGCAGAGTGCCAAGCAGCTGACTTTGTTTGAAGTACCCACTTTCAATCTTGGGGTCAGTTATTGTAACAGAGCTCCCTTGAGATTATTGTCAGTCCTTGTGGCAAATTTCAAAATAGTATCTTGAAATAGATTACAGTTGCAACCATCTGTATTTACCATTCCTAACCATTCTGGTATGTCCTATTAATGCTATAGAATGTTAGTGGTTGAAGTACACTGTAAAATCTAGAAGTTCACAGCTGTTTATACTCACAGCCTCATAAAATTCCTGTGAAAACAGACCTGTAAATAATCTTATAAACTTTTTGTATATACTGGTACATAACATTCACAATTTGGTATTAGTATGTTCACTGCTGTGTCTGACCATAGTGGGATATGAACACAGTCCAATAGAAACATGGTTTGACCATGTAGCTTCTGCTTTAGTCACTAGTTGGTGTGTGTTATTATTGTCTTTGTCTTTGAGTTATCCTGTGGCTTTTAGAGTGCTTTGGCAACAGTCAAAATGGTGACAGATGGGCATGTTGTGTTGCATAGTGCAAACATAAAACATGGTTGCAAGTGATGGGAATTTTGAAGATCATGCTCTTGTTGAAATTCTTTTGTTTGAAGATCCAGTAATGGTTTGATGCTTTCAGACTGATTTGAGTGAGAGTTACATGGACTGCACCCAAAAAAAAAAAAAAGTTAGTAAAGTGGAGTAGTTTTGCTTTTAATGTAGTGTTTCCTTCCATCCAGGGCTGTGTGACATGAAATATCACACCCTGAAACAATACTGACACTTCCAGTCTGTGCTTTGTGAACATTTCATCATCTGTCTGCTGTAGTTTAAGAGAAAATATTCTAGTGTTGCGTTGCAAAGTAAGCACATAGTGAAAAAATGGCTTGGCTGGCAGTTCAGCAAGCAGTGGGGTTGCTGGGAGTGCATGTGCTAGTGCAGTAATTATTGTGAACATGTCAGCTCTGTTCTTTACTGTTTTTAATGTCTCTCTGCAGATGTCATATGCTTGTAGTGACATCATACTTGTAATATTTACTCAAGAATTATTTGAAATTAAAATGTATCAGTGTAATGTTTGTGGAAGCCCTTCGCAGAGCCTGTGGGCTTCATAGAACACAATTTGGGAACAGAGTTGTTTTAGTGTTCACAGTCCAGTGCAGTTAATAGGCCAGCACGAAAGTCAGGCTAAGGTAATTTTGTCAAACTGTGTTCTTTGGTAAACTATACATTAGGCTCATATTCTGGTGGTAAATTAGTTGTAGTTGTTTAACTCCCCTGTTAATTGAGTATAATAACTTTTAACTTTAGAATGAATTTTGAATCTTGTCTGTTTGAGTATGTGTAATATTTATGATCTGGCTTTTCACTAAACAACGTACACCACCACTTCAGTTTTTGCAGCATGTTAGAACAAAGTCACATACCCATACCATCTGATATTCATGTCACAATTGTGTCTCAAATGTTAACAGCGAATGCTTGTTGTTGGATTTCCTACACTTCTTCTGCATGCTAAAATATGCAAACGGACAGTACAAGTTGTACCAGTTTTACTATGAAAAATGTAAACCTTACATTTCATTTTGTGTTTTTTCATGTCCAGTAGGGTCTCAAAGTTTGTGAACCTTGATATTTATGATAGTTCTTTAAGTCCCATTCAGTCACAAACATTGAGACTATATGTGCATTTTAAAAATTTATTACCAACATTCTTAGATAGACATTGTAGCACAGCGCCGCCTGTTGGTTGAACGTCCTGATATTGTTGTGGCAACACCTTTGAGAGCATTAACCCACCTGAAGGCTCGAAACATCAACCTGAAGGATTCTCTTGAGATTTTGGTTGTGGATGAAGCAGATCTCGTATTCTCATTTGGATATGAATCTGAGATGAAGGAGGTCTTAAGGTAATTAATATTAGAAGGTAATGCTTATTTTAGAACTAGCTTACTCTCAGAAGCATAAAGTTTGTTTAAACATTTAGAAATTAAGTTCTTACTTCACAGCTAACACACTGTGTGTGGTCATTACACCATCTAACCTGCTGCCGTGGTTTAAGGAAGTAATTAAAGTCTATTCAGAAACTCATACAAAATGCAGAAACATGCTATGTGGGCAGAGTACAGTTATAGAATGCCTTATTTTGAATGTTAAAGCAGGTGCTACATACAGAAGCTACTGTTGCTGTTAGTGATTGAGATCATGTGCAGTAATTAAATGGACCACTACTAATCTTCTATTTTCAGCAAGCTTTTATGTTCAGGAGCATTTATCAGGAGGAGTATCTAAGTTCCATGTTTGTTCATCTCAGATTTTGGAGAAGTTTTTCCTTATGAGAAACAAAACCAACAAGTGCATATAGAAATATGTAAATTTATGGCATTATAAACAGAATAGGCTCCTACATGTTTCAGCCTCCTATCATGGCCATCTTCAGGGAGGTGTTCTTTGAAGAATGTATGACATCGAACATCAAAACAATTTACAAATATAAAATGTTAAGTTTTAAGTAAAAAGTTTAACATATGTTGGAATATAAAATATTTATGCAATTATTTATGCTGAATTGCATGACAGCATATACACAGCATATGAACGTACAACAGCACAAATAGTTTTATAAGTATTTTATATTCTAACATAGATTTTAAACCTTTTACTGAAAACTTAACACTTTATATTTATAAATTGTTGTGATGTTGCATATAATTATCCTTTAAAGAACACCTTCCTGAAGATGACCACAGTAGGTGGCTGAAACATATATGAGGCTATGCTGTTCATAGTGCAGTATCTGTCTGTGCACTTCTTTGTTTTATTTCTTATAATGAATCATCAGTGCATGGTCATGAATCATTTTAAAAAGTTAGTTCTTTTTTATCACAATGAATCAGACTTTTTAATGACACTTTCAGATCCACACTTTGAAAGTGCTAATGTAAGTTTTACTGTGACAGAGGCGTGAACTCTGTCAAAGAGGTGCCTTATTATTATCTCTGCCTGATGTTTCCTTGCTGGCTTCTGGAAATCTTATATCTAAAATGTAAACAAAATCAAATTAACTAAAACACAGAGATTATTGCTGTTCAATGACTCCAGTCTTGTGTCTTGTTTGTGTAATGATATGCCAAGGCTGTAGTTGGCTCCCTATCTCAAAGGCACTTGTCCTTGCGATCACAACAAGTATGGGCTACCTCACTGCTGGCACCCATGCACATACCTCCATACACAGGATGAAGTTGATCAGCAGTACTCCAGCTGAACTATTCTTCTTTATAAGAAATTCACTTACAGCATGCTAGTGAAGTGAAGCCTCACTGAGAGACCTTTTGTAGCAGTGGTTTGTGGGTGCAATTTGGTGCACATGCAGTGGATTTATATTTCAGATTTTAGATAAGGAAATGACACTTCCTGCCATATATTTTCTAGTCTGCAGTATGTTGCTGTAATGTGTGTAATATGATAGTGGTTAAAACTTGTGTTTCAGCCCTCATTTTCCAACTAGCAGCTTTTTCCCTTGTCTCTTTTCTTTTGGTGGCTGCCGTGAAATCTTGATTTTTAACTCTGGAATTTTACATTTTTTCTGAGTTTATTTACACTTTTATCTAGTCCCAGCTCTATTTCCACAAGAAATGATTTTATGGTTCCTCAGATTTACATTTTTTTATATTGAATATTTGGCCAGGTATGATTGTGTTAATGGAACACTGTTAGACTGGTCTATTCAGTACATTAATACCCCCTTGAAAGGTGATTTACTGGTCAGCTGTTGCTTGAATGTGGACATACAGTTGAATTTAACTTAATTCCCTTGATATCCTCGTTTGATCATTACATGATTAATTCTTTTTGAGTATCAGCATCCAGATCAAGCAATTATGAATGTGTCTCTTACAGGTAAGATATAGCCTGTCCACACCATCCTCCATGTAAAGCATACTGTAATGACCCCACTGAAAGCTCTCTTTTTCCAGGAATGCATCCTGAGCATTCAGCAAGGTATTACTGTATTAACAAAGGAGTATTTCTTTTATGGCAACATTGTTGCTACATATAGCGGCATATTGCAAGGCACCAAGTTACCAAGATGTGATGACTGTTAATGGTATGTTGCTGATGCTGAATTGTATCAGAAGTAGCCAGTTGCAGATGATTCAGGTCATCTGGGTTGTTATACTGACTAGCGGGGTGATTTATTCCTGATGTTTCAAAGGAATATGTTTCCTTCATGTTCACGAGCCAAGGAGTTGTGGAAATTCATTTTTCTGTGACTCCTTGGCTGTTAAAAATGGGAGGTATTGTGTTTTTTAAAAGCGCCATGAATTACTTACTCTATGGATCAGAGTCCTTCTTGTGAAGCTAATCATTTCTCAGCTAGTCAAGAAATTCTCCGCATTGTATAGAACCGGAAGGTTCATTATTGCATTCATGAGTGCCCACCAACTGTCCCTATCCTGAGCAACATTGATCCAGTCCATGCCCTCACATCCCACTTCCAGAAGATCCATCTTAATGTCCTCCTGTCTATGCCTGGGTCTTCCAAGTGGTCTGTTTCCCTGGGGTTTCCGCACCAAAACCCTGTATACACGTCAACTCTCTCCCCTACGTGCTGCATGCTCTGCCCTCCTCATTCTAGATTTGATCACCAGAACAATATTGGGTGAGGAGTACAGATCATTAAGCCCCTCATTATTTAGTTTTCTCCATTCCCTCGTTACCTCGTCCTTCTTGGACCCCAGTGTTCTCCTCGGCACCCTATTCTCAGACACCCTTAGCCTATGTTCCTCCCTCAGTGTGAGTGACCAAGTTTCACACCCATTCAAAACAACAGGCAAAATTATAGTTCTGAATATCTTAATCTTTAAATTTTTGGCTGGCAAACTGGAAGACTAAAGATTCTGAAGCAAATGATAGGAAGCATTCCCTGACTTTGGTCTGCTCTAATTTCCGCCTGAATAGAATCGTGATCTGTTAAGGTTGTTCCCAAATATTTGAACACTTCTACCCTTTCAGAAGAGCTATTATCAGAGTTTATATTTTGACTTTGTCCTGCATTCTGATCTTGAGACATTACCATGTACTTGGTTTTATCAGCGTACACTTCTAGACCAATCTCCTTACTACTGACAAACAAAGTGCCTGTGTTTTTCTGTATAGTATGTACACTTCCCTCCTATATATTAACATCATCAGCATTAACCAGAAGTTGATGTGTACCATTTAATTTCAAACCATCCTGTTTGACCTCCTAATGCCATGAATTAGCATCTTTAATACTGACTGTAACAAGGCAGAGCACCTGAATGCTTGACATCAGTTCTGTGGAAACCTAAAATAACACACAGCCAGTAACTGTCTATGATATGGTTGTTTCTAATTGACTTGGTATAGGCAGATGTGTGCACCACATTCATATGGTTATACAAGACTCCGTCAAAAAAAATTGCTAGGTGGGTCCCGTGAGTGGCATAACACACCATTGTGCATTTTTAAGACCTGTCTGGTGGCAGTGTTAAGGTATGCCATACTCAAATGAAACAACAGATTCTCGCTTGTGTATGTATTGTAGTTACTGGCCTTTTGTCTTTCAGGCAACTGAATGTTACTTGTGTCTGCATTACAGTTACTGGCCTCATGTGTACCAGACAACTGAATGTCCCTACGTCTATGTTGCAGTTACTTGCCTCTGGTCTATCAGGCAACTTTGGCCAGTGCCACACTCTCAGAAGATGTCCTGAGTTTGAAGAGCTTAGTATTACACAATCCTGTGATCCTGAAACTTCAAGAACCAGAACTGGCACCAGCCACACAGTTGACACACTACCATTTAGCTGCCGAAGAAGATGAAAAGGCAGCTATTTTATATGCATTACTGAAGTTACGTCTTATACGTGGAAAATCTATCATTTTTGTCAACTCTGTCGATAGGTGTTACAAGTATGTAAATGTCTGCAATTGGCTAAACAAATGAAGTGACACAACAGCTTTTCTTCAAATTTTTTTTAACCATTTATGAAGCATATTTAGTTATACTATGTATACTGCAGGAGTTGCTGACTGTGGGTGAGGTGGGTGATCACTATAACTTCATGATGATCATGGAGTGAATATAAAACTAGGCAAGATAGTGTGCTAGTTGTGAGTGAAGTAGCATGTGCATTACAAAAAATAGTGATTCATATGAATATAAATGGAACCAAGAAAGCTCTAAAGTATTGCTTGTATGGTATCAAATTTGTGGATTAAGATATGCTTTATTTCATTTTCTTTTATTTTGAACATCATTAGCAAGAACTAGAAGTCTTAATTGTAAAAGTGGTGCACATTATGCCATATTAACTCCTTTCATGTCATTTGTCATAGCTTGTCCATTTCCTTTTACAGCACAGTTTAAAATACGTCTTTAGATTATATTGCTTTACTTATGTACTCTATGAATGTTACTGACTTCACTGTGTTATTCACTTGTCAGTGTTGTCCATAAGTGATGTCACACAGAAATTTAAAGTGAACGTGATTTGAAAAATGGTCATCTTCATGCACTGACCACTTTACCTTGATTTGTGTGAGAGCCACTCAGAAACATTTTCCTGTCATCCACTATGTTTTGAATTAGCTGTTGCAGATTACTGTCAGATTATAACTACATTAAAGGATAGTATTTCATGTCTTTCACCCTTCAGATTTCTCTTCTTAGAATTTGCATATGTAATTATTATAAAATCTTTGATATTTATAATTTCAGAAATAAGACATGACAGAAGTTTTTTATTTGTATATTTTCATCAGCTGTAATGTGTCAGTGCGTAGACCCATGCTTATACGTATGAAGTACCTGCAGTGCTCTCTGTCATTTCATGGCTGCTGCAGTGATCAGGGTGCTGTTAGATGAAACACCCTGCAGTTCCATAAGGGCCCAAGGCACAAAGTGACCTAAACTACAATTTCTATACCACTTCATAATCCTGACTTATACTGATCGCACAGTGTAGTTCTTGTAGCTGTGCTTTAGATCTACACTGGATACTGTGGAAAGAAAACACTGCACAAAATTTTTATTTATCTGTTACACACATTAATTTCTAAAGATTTTAGTACATGCACATATTCGTAAGTTTTATGTAGATACTGTGTTCACTTACGTTAACCAAGTTTCATTTCAGTTGACAAGAGAATTTAAGAAAACTTGATTTTCACAATGAGTCTAGTTATATCAAAATAAGTTTTTATGCCTTAGTTTCCTATGGAACTAGGTGCCTTGTGTGTAAATAATCTGTAATTTTTTGTGATTTCAGTCTTCTGCTGTGATGTAAATTAAATCTTTGCTATTCTGTGATTTTATGCAACGCAGCTTGGTAGTTGTTTTCCAGTGTTTCAGGACAACCTGTTGGTCCATCTTCAGTTGTCAAGCTTTCCAAGAATACTACTTGACCCTTGAGAGGGACTGGTAGGTTGTCGACAAGCATCAGTAACTACCAGTTTACACTGTGTAAAATCCCAGAAGGGCGAAGATCTAGGTTGTAAGTTTTAATTGTCTGACTCTTGGTTTTGCACTTGTGGAAGTATTTTATAATGTTATAGTGTAAAAATATTTAGGCCAGTCAAGAAGTATCTGAATTTCACTTGTAATTCTTAGATTAGTAAACTTATCACAATAGTAAGCTGAGTCACCTTTGAAGTAATCCCCCTTGGGACTTGATGCCCTTCTTCCAGCCATTTTCCCTTGCTCAAAACACATGTGGAAGTCAGTTTTTATATTGACACAAGTTGCTGTGTCATGTTTCATTATATGATTTTCACATTGTCAAATCTTCTGTACTTCAGATTGAGTTTTATATTGGGAAATTAAAAAAAAAAAAGCCACATGGTGCAAGGTCAGGAGAATATGGATGGTGCTATACTTGCGGGATTTTGTGATTAGCTAAGAAATTTTGCACAAGCTGAGACAGGTGTGCTGGTGTGTTGTCTTTGTGGATTTGCCAATCCCCTGATGACCACTTTTCTGGTCGCTTGTGGCATGTTGCATCATGGAGCTGCCACAGAAGTTGTAAATAATATTCATTATTTACTCTTTGACCTGCTGGAGCATACTCATGATGGACAACACTCTTGATTGAAAAAACTCTGAAAAGCATTTGTGGCTTGCTTCAAGCTTGGCATGTTTTCTTTGCTGTGTTGAAGGATATTTCCAAACTGATTACAGGGCCTTTATTTCTGGCCGATTGTTATAGATCCATGTTTCGTTGCCAGTGATAAGGTTTCCTAAAAATTTGCATCTGATATTGTGCACTGAAGCACTTCAGTGGCAGTGAACAAGTGATTCTCCTTCTGTTTGACTTGCAGCACTTGCAGGATGAACTTTGCTACCACTCTTCTCATGCCCAGAACTTCAGATACAGTGGCATGACAAAAGCAGATGGAAATTCATCCTACTTTAGACATTTGTCTGATCATTTATCTTCTTTCACTCCTCAACAAAGCATGCATGTTATTAATCATTTCACTGTTCCTGGTTGTCGACGGTTGTCCAGCATGTTTGTCTCTTTCCACAGTGTACGCCCATCTTTAAAATGGCAAAACCATTCAAAAACTTGAGTATGGCTCATTGAATCCCCTCTGAAGGCCATTGTTATCATATTTTTCTGTGTAAGTTTTCCCTAGTTTTTGACAAAATATATTGCACCCTGCTGCTGTTTACACGGTCATTCTGTTTGCGACCACCAGATACTCCCATTCCATATCTGGCATTCCATGAGACTGAGAGAAGATAGAGTGAGAGTATGAACTATGAACAGGTCAACACGTCACATCACGCTCTGAAGTAGCCATGTCCCTGGGTGCCTGTTCATATCGGAGAACTAGTACCAATCGTGATACTTCTTGAACGTATACCTTAAGTAATTCCACAGAGACTATGTGATTTTAAATTAACCTTCAGCATGAGTCTCACAAACCATACAGTCCTCCTCCCTCAGTCACATGATAGCAGCCACCGGTATCAGAGACCAAGTGTCCACCTCAGCCCACCCACTTGCTGCTGCTACACAGTGTAGACAGCACAGATCATCCTAGTGTGTCGGGAGTGACCTGGCTGTATCCTATGTAGATTCTGGCTACTGATGTGTTATTCAAACACGAAAGGTTCAACAAGAATACTGGCACCTCCACCCCTCTGATTGCAGAAACCCACTGATCTACACGCACACAACTTCACACACTGTCACCACTTGTGACATGAGCCTAGGCTCACTAGCTGTAGCTATGTCTGAAGCTGGAGACTTTGTGGGATCACTCAAAGTGTGCATCGTATACCCCCTCTTTGTCATGGTCTGCTGTTCCCCGTGCTAATAGAATGTGATGTTTTTCTTGTAGGTTGAAGCTATTTTTAGAACAGTTTGGAATTCCAACGTGTGTTCTTAATTCCGAACTTCCAGCTGCCATACGTTGCTTGTCTGTCAATCAGTTCAACCAGGGTGTTTATGATATTATCATTGCTTCAGATGAAAGGTCTTTGGATGAGCCACATGCAGTGAAGCATGTTGGAAAGAAAGGGTATATGTGTTTTTATTACCATTTATTTACAAGGAATGATAGGTGTAAATGACCCAATGGGACTGTATCTGTGGTGAGCATGCAAAAGGGGCAAGATAAACATCTGTGTTTTGAGGAAAGAAGTCTCAGAAGTTTTCTTATTAAGCATTTCATATTAAACTTTTAATATTACACACATTCAAAGTAATTTTGTATACTCAGAATTTGTAACCAGAATGTAGTGCAAGTAAAATATTAAACTGTCATATCCCTTTGACATGCTCCCTCTTGCTGGAAATAATTGGTTATTATTTTCCATATTTTCATGCAGATTATATCAACATAATAGCAAATATTGTCCTATTGCAAGGAATTAATTTTTAAAATGTAATATCACCAGATCACTAAATTCCACAGTTATGCTGTGAATCAAAAATATTTATTGCAGTGCTTTTAATATTAGGCAACGTTAGCATTAAGCTATGCTTCCATGCTTTTCATATCGTGCCATACTAGCATTAAGGCATGGGTTTCCAACCCACGTGGCGCCAGGTTTTACTGTGTGGCCCACAGGCACATTTGTAAATTGTGTACATACTACAAAAATTATAATATTTAAGGCAGTTTGGTATACCACATACTGTTATTTTTCCACGTGTGTTCCGCAAACTAGCCCACAATAACGGGTGTGGCCCTTTGCCATATAAAGGTTGGAGACCCATGCATTAAGGTATGCCTGCCATGCCATTCATATTACATCACAGCATTAAGATGTGCCTGCCATACCATTTGTATGTCACGTTAGCATTTAGGCATGCCTGCCATATCTTTAATATTATGTAACATTAGCATTAAGGTATGCCTGTCATACAGTCCCGAAACTGTAGTTTGTGCAGTGCCACTGATATTTGGAAATCTGTGAATGGTAGGGACTGCTGCTGATTTGTAGATACACATTTCTGGCTTGTTTAACTTTGAGGCTGCCTTTTCTGCTCTGTTGTACAGCAGCAGCTTCATGTCTGACATTGCTCATTCTGTTTAAACAGTTTTAGGCCACATTACCAGTCTGCTTCTTCCTGTGATTTATGCTGCAGCTTTTGTGTCATTGTGAGCTTGGTTAGCCCTTCAGTGTGTTGTGGTTTAAATTTAAATTATTTTGCAGGGTGGAGGAATTTAAAATTTAAATTAATTTAAATTGCAGTCAACAGTATGGTACACAGATTCCAGTGGCATGTGAGGATTTGAAAACCATACAGTGCACAGAGGCCAGCGTTGAAGGGTTAAACTTCAGTTTTAGTGAGAGGTGTTGTTCAAATAGTGAAAATAATTTTCTGCAAACAGGATGAACAGATGGCATCTCAAATTTTATTTTAATATGGTATCTCTAATAACATTTTAATAATTATGTGTTAATGGAGTCAGGATGGTGATACATGTTCCACACGTCTTTATCTCATTTGACATATTGTGCAGATCATAATTATGTTTGCCCATTTCCCACAATACACAGTCAGCCATCACGAAAGAAAGAATTCTGATGTGTGCTTGAAATGGGAAGTAGAGTGGTACAAATCCATATGTCAGAGAACGTGGATTAGGCCACTTTTTATGATTTAATTTCACAGCCATTCATTCTGTCGTGCAAATTGTGAACTGTACTACAGAGCACTTGTAAATAATCCTAAGGAAGAAATAACTGAGGCTGTTTTATTCAGCTATATATTAGACATTTGCTGTTCTCAGTTAGAGCAATCATAGAACAAGCATATTGCAACAGGAAAGGAAGTACAGTGGAATACTGATTATCTTGCCGAGTGATGAGGGGAATGTGTGCATGAACAGTCAAAAACAAGGATAATCCAACATACACTGTATTATGTTTGGTGCAGTCATGGAACTGAACAGGTTACTCCACTTTTTTTTATGCAACTGACCATTATGTTGATAACCAGTTTGTACTAGTTCTTTGTTTCCGTTAACTGTTTTTGACCCCTGTGAGGTTTCAGGTTTTGGCATTGGAATGGTTGAGCATTCCATTCTTCTGGGATGTTACATTGTGACATGGATAATTGATTTCTGATGTTTGGAAGGAATGTAGTGCCTCCATCATCAGGGGTGTAGAGGTATGTGAAGAATCACTGAAGATTCTGTTCTTGTATGATATTACACTGCCTCACTGGGCAATCTGGTCCTTATTCTTCAAAGGAGCATGATGCCTTCCTCTTCAAGGTTTAGATTGCCTCATGGCAGTATCACTTTTGGTGCCAGGTGTAATGCCTTTGTGTTCATATTGTCAGTGACCATACTTTACATGAGGGTAGTGTTGAAACTGGTCTGAGGTGGAGGGTTTGATTGTTTCTGTGGTCGGCATGTGCAGAATACTAATTGCAGCACAGCCTGTCGGTTCTGCTTTACTTTTATGATTAATGTCCTGAGCCTGTCAGCAGTGAGTGGACATACAGTTATCCAAAGTCAGGGAGTGGTATTTAATATGTACAGGTTTCTGAAAGTTGAAGGGGAATCAGGGCCTGGAGAAAAATGGGTGCAAGGTAGGGTACCTCGGTCGTGTGGTGTATCGTTCAGCACTGTGCAGTGCTTTCTGCAGGAGTCAACAAGAATGTGAGAAAGCAAAGGTTTCTGATCTCTGTTAAAATATGACCACATCAGAAGGAGGAAATTTGATATGGATGACTTTGACACATGCATTATTGGATGAGCAGTGAGAAATAACTGTGTGTGAGAAATGCGCTGGCCAGATGTAAAAGGTTTGGTGCAGGTTTTGAAACATAAAATGAACCTTACTAGTTACTTGGTCAATAATTGAAGGCTTAGCTGTGAAACTGGTCTTGCAGAATCTCAGGATGCAGCATACGCAAAACTTCAGTTGTTCAGTACACTGTGACCACTGAAACAGATCTCCATTTTACCACCAATACTGACCTTAATGCAGTGAGAAAAGTGTACTGTATGACTATACCCTGTATAGTTTGTTGTTCCCTAAATGACCTTTTAGTGGCAAAAACAAGTGGAAGGTGCAGTTTAACTAGGAAACTCAAAAAACAGTTGACAAGAATTTCTCACCCCAGTTCATTCTGAGTGTTGATGGGGCTGTGTACTCATAAATCCAGCATTGTGATGGTGTGAAGAAAAATTTGGTCACTCTTTCCTTAGAGCTAGTTTTAGGAATGAATGTTCTGGTGACTGATTCATACACTTTGAGTGGCACTGGTGGAGGAGAAAGCAGCTTCACAGTCATCATCTCTCATCATCATCATCTGTCATCTATAATAAATGCAATTAATTTTCTTATTGCATAAGGCCCTTATTCTATCAAATATTGTTTGTCACTTACTTTCAGCCAGCTTACTGTATTCATGTAGTCCACTGACTTGACTGTCCATATGCATGGAAGAATAGTGGCAGGAACTGACAAACAATAGCTGTCAGATAAAATGAGGACTCTGTGTTATGTCATTGTTGAGCTGTAGAATGCTTGATTTTGCCTACATGTGTGGCCATTTTGAATGTGCATAGTGGGAGTAGTAATGTTCATGTTTCTTATTATGTTACAGGAAGCGTAAGAAAGACAAAGAATTTGGTGTTGCAAGAGGTATTGATTTTCAGTTTGTATCCAATATAATCAACTTTGATTTCCCACCTGATGTTGGTTCATACATCCACAGAGTTGGCCGGACTGCCAGAGGTAAACACCAAGTAAGTAAACAATATGCATATACTCGTGCATGTGTGTGGTAGAAAGTTTTGTCAAAATGTTTAAGCTTTTGTATGTAGCATAATTATCTTGCATGTAATGGGATGTAGAATTTAATTGTAAGCTCTAAAGTGGAAAAGGAGAAAATGATGGAAAATACTTTCGCATGCTCATACTTTGTAACATTTTTCACAATTTATATACATCATGATGTCTGTAATGTATTTCTCTGTGTGGAGACAGTACGAGGTCTGTAAATAAAGTAATGAGACTGCCTGCGTATCGCATGATCTGGCAATACTGCGGGCTTGCCCTTCACATGAAGGTTAGATAAGAGTCTCATAGATTTAT
>Ga0268261_10000779_pt1 | contig 20843 bp, 15 predicted proteins | sample TergutNc150P1_FD_190353 | JGI IMG/M metagenome (GOLD analysis project Ga0268261, IMG submission 190353) | Nasutitermes corniger P1 segment gut microbial community from laboratory colony in Florida, USA - Nc150 P1 (SPAdes) (version 2) | ecosystem: Host-associated > Arthropoda: Insects >...
ATTCCCGTTATACCAAACGCGGTTTCCAGCGACAAATGTTCCCCCAGCTGTCCAAGTCGGGTGTGATGTCGTATTCCCTACTGGTTGAGTAGGTGCTGGTGCTGCTGGTGCTGCCGGTGCTGGTGCTGCTGGTGCTGCTGGTGCTGGTGCTGCCGGTACTGCCCCAATGCGGGTCCACACGTCCGCAATGTTATTCGTCAATGGGTTATTGTTGTTCGTCCACCAACGAGCTTGCCAAATGTAGCCACCGTGCAGGACACGCTCTCCAGTAGTGAATGGGCGTGCGCTTGTCCAAGCTGGGTATGCAACTGCTGGGGCTTCTGGCTGTACGGGTACCACTACCTCCGGCAATACTACTTCTGGCAATACTACTTCTGGCTGTACTGGCTCTACGATGACCGGGACTTCGACAATTGGTGACTCGGTAATGTTGATTAGCCAACGTTGGTTGGCACCATTGTTTCCTGTCCATGTGATGATTTGTGTCCCATCTGCTGTCGTGTTCCCACCGCTGACATCCATGAAGCGCTGTGTTGCATTGTTGCGAAGCCTTGCCCTTCCGTCCGCATAGTCCACCAAATTCCATAGGGAGTTGGCTGAGGACTGGTCAGTCAGCGCCACCGCCTGAGATTGCTCCGTCAAGAAACGGCCATCTTCCACGCTTTGAATCAGATAGCTGCTACCACTTCGGATAAATCGGAAGGTCTGGCGCTCAATGCTTTGTCCGAGGCCTAGCTCGATGCGGTTGCCTACTGCGGCCATAGGGGTTGCCCCGTTCATTGCTGTCATCAACTGCACATATTGTTGATCCAAGGTTGGTGCTTGTTGGGCTGGAGCTGGTTGGGCTGGAGCTGGTTGGGTCGGTGCTGGCTGAGCTGGTGCTGGTTGGGTCGGTGCTGGCTGGGCTGGTGCTGGGTTTACTCCAGTTCCATGTACGGAAGCCGATCGCCCAATACGTTCCCAGGTGAGTCCCTGTGCTGGTGGGTTCGAGCTACCTGCCCTACCATGGTTCCTGATAACACGCCAGACATAACCATTGTAGGAGGCGCGCTCTCCCTGTCCCCAATTATTCGGACGCCATGCTGGTGCTTCTAATATTGGGAGTAAGCGCTCTGGTGTCGGTGTAAATGGGCCCGTTACGCCCGGTAATGTAATGTCTATAACCCGATACCACGTGACGCTTGCATCCCCGACATGCCAAGCCGCTAAAATTACATGATTACCTGTACGGTCTGATGGAATCGTGATGTTATGGCGATGAGCCGTATTTGTCGCCGCTGGCGAATTCCCACCATATGAGAACGTCTGAATCCAATCAAAATCGGCATAATTCAGTGGTAACCGGTAATCAAATCCTTGTCGAGTAATATAGTAGTTAATGGTATTTGTGCGGTGTGCTGCGGTGAAATTCCAGGTCAAAGTATTGGGTCCCGTGTTCATGTTGGTGCGTACCCATGTGCGCCCGTTTCCACCATGCTGACTGATAGCTGGGAATCCACCAAGCTGACCTGAGCGAGCAGATATAGCATCATTCAAAGACGCCCGTTGCAATTCTACGACCTGTCGTCCCGCTTCACCGACACTTTGAGGCTCGAAAGTAATATTTCCCATATTTCCATTCCGATTACCGCCACGGTTGCTACCTAAATGCGCACGGTCATTGACAATCCAACCGTGTGCCTCTGCTTCCAGCTGCGTTGCGGCAAACGACATGCCAAGTCCTCCTACAATCATTGATGCCTTGATTAAGTTTGTAACATGTTTTTGTTTCATTTCGTTATCCCTGCCTTCTCATATTTTTACGGTGGTTAGCTTTACTAGCCCCGCTTACAGGTATAACTATACCACACGGATATGTGAGCTTTATGTGGATAATTTAGAAACATTATAAATTAAAAATATTAAGATTTCCCCTCGAAGCAAACCATAGACTTTCTGGAATTTACTTGACTGCATCATCTTTTCGCGAAAACTATAAGCACTTTAGCGTCAATTGCTCACAGAATATTTTGAAAAAAAGGTAAATTCCCGCCTTTTCCTTACACATGGGTTCCTCAAAACTGCAAGGGTATGGATGCTATTCACATCGCTTACTTCCTCGTCGAACCACCTTATGATTGCACCCCTGATGTCGGTTTGAGCATTTCGTCAGTTGTAATCTTGGGGGTACTCATTAAGTCAGGTGCGTCAGATTTTTGGGATAGCCCCTTCCATTAGCCTTATTCCCGCCAAACTGGCATGCTCATGCACCGTGGGCCGCCCCGCCCGCGGACCAGTTCGGAGCCGGGGACTTCGATGACTTTGATGCCATTTTCCCTTAGCATGTCGTTGGACAGGTAGTTGCGGTCATAAGTCATCACCACCCCGGGCGCGACGGCGAGGGTGTTGGAGCCGTCATTCCATTGCTCGCGGGCGGCCGCAATCACATCGCCGCCCCCACAAGGGAGGAAGAGGATTTCATTAAGCTTCAAAGCGTTTTTCAGGACTTTTGCTAAATCTTTTTCATGGGTGATTTGAAGATGGGCATTATTCGGCCGCCGCTCCAACACATAGATATTCAGCTGGTCTTGGTCATCGAGGATACCCGGATGGATTGTAAATTTATCCACATCCACCATGGTAAAAACCGTATCCAAATGCATGAAGGCCCGGCTTTTCGGGAGTTCGATGGCGATGACTTTTTCCATCTTACTTCCCATTTGGAACAGGACTTTTGCCAGGTTTTCAATGGCTTGAGGCGTTGTCCTTTCCGAAATCCCAATGGCAACCACTTCGGGACTTAGGACCAAGACGTCCCCACCCTCAATGGAAAAGGCTTCGTGACGGTCCAGCCAAATGGGAGTTCCCGAAAACCTCGGATGGTGTTTCATGATGTATTCCATGAAAATGGATTCCCGCTGGCGGGCAGGTTGATGGAGGTGGTTGACGATAATCCCGTTTCCAATGGCCGCCGAGGGATCCCTCGTAAAGTACAGATTAGGGAGTGGGTCCAAGTAAAAAAATTCCTGATGCTCCACGATATCATGGAGATGGACACCTTTCTCGAACGCCACTTTATCTTTGCGTATCCCGCTCATGACACTTCCAATCATCGTAGTGAGAGGCATTTTCAGCATAAAATCCGCCAAAGGTTCAGCCAGGCCGAAGGTGCTGTGCTCGCTCTCCCCCAGTAGCTGCCAGACAAACTGGGACTTCAAAGCGTCCCGGCCGGTGAGGGTCTCGGCTATCAAATCCTCCAGGTACAAGACCTCAGTCCCAAAATCGGTGAGGGCCCCGGCGAAGGCTTCGTGCTCCTTTTTAATCCCGTGAAGGTAAGGGATGTCATCGAACAAAAATTTCCCAAGGGTGGCTGGTGTCAAGTTCTCAAGCTCGGCTCCGGGACGTTTTAGGATGACGGTGCGGAGCTTTCCAATTTCGGATGTGATGTTTAACATTAGTTTTCCCCCAATAATAGGGACGTTGCCAAAGAACGGTTTTGGTTCTTTGGCAACGTCCCTGTATTTTTATTTTTTCGTTACCGCCGGTACGCCAACAGCTGTTGCCCCAGGCGGGACGTCTTTTCTAACGACGGCATTGGCACCAACGTAACAGCCTTTTCCGAGGGTAATGTCCCCTAATATTTTGGCACCTGCACCAATGACTACCCCGTCCTCAACCGTCGGATGGCGTTTCGCCCCGGGAACCGCTCCCTTGCCGACAGCCCCTAAAGTTACCCCGTGATAGATGGTCACGTCATCCCCGACGACAGCTGTTGCCCCAATGACAAGCCCCGTCCCATGGTCGATGAATAACCGTTTTCCAATCTTTGCTGCGGGGTGGATTTCTATGTTCAGGCTGCTTCTAACCACATACATAATCCATTCCGGCAAAAAACGAAGCCCCCGTTTATACAGATAATTTGCTGCCTTGTACCACAGATACGCTTGCACGCCCGGATACAATAAAAGAATTTGAAAAGCATTCCTCGCCGCAAGGTCGCGGGCTTTGATGGAATCTATAAAATCTTTCATAGTTATGGAACCCCCTAATAAAAAGTGGAGCAAGCCCGTTTATGGAAGGGGGAAAGGTGTGCCTGGAGAAGCTTCATGGCGTGGGTGGGTTTTCCACACAATGACGATTCGGAAGGTCACTTTTCATCCTGGAATGGCTTGCGGAACTGGATTGACATCTTTATACGCCATTGCTACATTATAGCATATGCGGGCTGTCGCCTAGTGTTTCACTTTGTTGCAAGTCCAAGGAAAACAGGGATTTTTACACGCTAAATTCCGACATAATCCAAGGTGCCAGTGGACTATAATTAATTATAGTAGGGGTGAAAATATGAACGACACGTCCAGTAATCAGTTGAAAATCAAGCGTTTGCAGCCTAGTGATTTGAACCAGTACAATGAATTGCTCCGTTATGCCTTTCAGGTGACCCAAAAAGAGCTTATTGAAATTGGATGGGAATATGATGAAATCCGCAAAGCGAAGTCGCCTATCCTTGAGCATGCCAGCGTATTAGGATGGTTCGACGGCGAACGGCTCGCCTCCCAGATTTCAATCTATCCTATGAAAATGAACATCCATAGCAACATTTACGACATCGGCCTCATTACTGGGGTTGCGACTTATCCGGAATATGCTTGCCAGGGCCTGATGTCATCCTTGATGAAAGTCTGCCTTAAGGAAATGAGGGAAAAAGGGCAAAGCATCTCCTTGTTATACCCTTATTCCATCCCCCTTTACCGTAAAAAAGGATGGGAACTCATTGCGGATAAAATGACCTTTTCAGTCAAGGACTTCCAGTTGCCCAAGCCCCAAAAAATTGCCGGGTACGTTCGCCGTGTGAGCGAGAATAGCCCGACGTTAAAAGAGCTGCATAACAGGTTTGCCGGCCTGACCCACGGCTGTCTCATCCGAAACGACTTGGCATGGCAGGAATATTGGCGGTGGGATAGCGATGATACGACGGTGGCCATCTATTATAGCCCTGAAAATGAACCGAGCGGCTACATCGTTTACCGTCTGGACAACGAAATCTTTTACGTCAAGGAAATGGTTTATTTAAACCGCCAGGCATGGAAGGGGCTTTGGAATTACATTAGCGCCCATGAGCCCATGCTAACAGAAGTGCGCGGGAACAATTACACCGGGAGCTCCATCAGTTTTTGGCTTCCCGACAGCGATGTCAAGGAAACGGTCAGGCCTTATGTCATGGGGCGAATCATCGACGTCCATGCCTTTATTAAAGATTACCAGTTCCTGACCACCCATCATCAGGGGTCGTTGGTTTTTGAGGTGAGCGACCATTTATGCGAATGGAACAATACTTCTTTTTCGGTGAAGATGGAGCCAAATGAAGCACCATTAATTGGGAATGCAGCGGTAGGGAATGCCATTGCCTTGACGATCCAATCGCTGGCTACCCTCTTGCTGGGGTACAAACGCCCACGGGAACTGCACATGATGGGGCTCCTTGAGGCAGGGGACGACGTCATCGACATCCTTGAAGCCATCATCCCATGGAACAAAGCGTATATCTCCGACTACATTTAAGATAAAAAGAAGGAAGGCAATCCCTAAACCCGTGGGATTGCCTTCCTTCTTTTAGTTAATAACCATCGGAATAGCCGGTTTCATATGGTGGTGGCGTATCGTCCGGAACATAGGGAGCCGGGGCAGGCGTCTCGTAGCCATAATCCGGTGCAGGTACATACCCATCGTCATGAGGGATATCAGCCGGGTAACCTTCATACCCATCATCATATCCATCATCATAATACTCATAGTCGTATTCATATTCTTCGTATTCTTCCTCTTCCACCCTTGAGGAATCACGTTCCCGGCTAGTGATGGAGAAGCGCGGGTGGTTGACGTTAAAGAGTTCCCAACGAAGGTAATTGTTAGAAACATTGTCCCCAGGTGCAACCGCCAAGAAGTTGTCCCCGCTATCATAAGGGATTTCCACTTGCCTTCCCTGGATTCCCCATGGCCTTGCAGGGAGTTGGGTTCCCCATGGGTTAAGGTTGCGCATGACCTGGTTGAATACCCGTCCTGAAACCCCTTGGGCCCAGAAACCTTCCATGTAGTCACCAAACCTCATCCGGTCATAACCTACCCAGACTGCGGTGGTAAATTGGCCAGAGAATCCAACGAACCAGGAATCCCGGGCAATGTGGGCACCGACTGAGCGTCCTACAACCGCATGTTCCGCAGGACCACCAAAGCCGTTGGTCCCGGTTTTCCCTGCCAGGTTCATGTTCCATAGCCCCTGGTTGGCATGATTGACCCCGGTCCCTTCAGTCATAGTGCTTCGAAGGGTACTGGTAATCATGTAGGCAGTTTCTTCAGACATTACTCGCTGGGAAACCCTCATATCAGCACCATAGGTAACCTCGCCCTCTGGGCTTACAACCCGGTCAACGAAGAAGGGCTCATGATAATACCCGCCATTGCCAAAGATGGCGTAAGCAGCCGCCATTTGAAGTGGCGACCAACCGACGGTATTCCCACCTAAAGCATAGGCAGGATGAATGTTTTCAATAGGCTCGCCTGTCCCATCAACATGCAGCCCAAACCTTTGGGCCCATTCATTGACCCCCTCTTGCCCGATTTGGTTCATGACCTGTACCATCCCCATGGCTGCGGGTGTATTCCAAGACATATTCATGGCTTCACGAAGGGTTACGCCCCCGCGGAAACGGTTATCCCAGTTGGCAACGGTCCCGCCTGTTGGCCAGGTAAAGGCTTCGTCATAAAAACCAGTCCCCGTTCCCCAGCCAAGCTCTTCCATACCAATAGCATAAGGGAATAACGGCTTGGCGGTGGAGCCGACCATGCGGCCAATGCCAGTGGCGAAGTTCAACTGCCGTTCGCCGGTGGCTTCTCCCCGTCCCCCGCCGATGGCGCGGACCCGCCCGGTCTGGGTTTCGAGGAAGGAAATTCCCGTTTGGATGCGGTTGTCTTGCCATAACCAGTTGAATTCATAACCGTTTTGGACACGGTAAAGGAAAACCTGTGCTTCACGGTCCATGTTGGTGAAAATCTGGTAGCCGGACAACTGGGTCAAATCCATGCCGAAACGGGTTTCCAGCTCGTCCAAGACGGCATCGATATACGGCTGGTACATGGCCCTGCTGGCAGGGATTTCCGTAAAGTGCGCCAGGTTGTCGGAGATGGGGTCAGCCATGGCAAGCAGCCGAAGCTCTGGCGTAATGAAGCCATGGTGAAGCATCATATCCAGTACCAGCCCGCGCCTGAATTCTGCCCGGTCCGTATTCGTATCCGGACGCCAGCCGTTGGGTGCCTGCACAATGCCAGCCAATGTGGCCGCTTGCGATAAGGTCAAATCACTAGCATCTACCCCAAAATAAAACTCGGAAGCCCGCTGGATCCCGTAAATCCCGCCGCCAAAAGGTGCAAAATTCAAATAAGCGGTAAGGATCTGCTCTTTGGTCAGGATATGCTCAATTTGAAAGGACAGGTACATTTCCTGGATCTTGCGTTGGATGCCATCAAAGCCTTCACGCTCGGCTTCGCCGTCCTCCGGGGTCAAGTGGGTCATTTTAATCAGCTGCTGGGTAATGGTGCTCCCGCCCTGGATGCCCGTCCCGCGCCCCAAAAGGGTATTGATGTTACCGAGGTTGGCAATAATCGTACGCCGCCAGTCAACCCCTGGATGGGCAAAGAACTCCGCATCTTCAGTCGCTAAAATCGCATCGACCATGACCGGTGAAATCTCCGAAAGCTCAACCCAGGTCCGGTTTTGCCCCCATTCATCAATCAGGTTGTTGGAGCTATCAAAAAATATGCTGATTTCATCTCCCCTAAGTTGAGAGAGGCTAAGGGGCGGGGCAGCATCGATCATGTGCAGGAGCAAATGGCTCCCGACCACAATGCCGCCAATCCCTGCTAAAATCAGGCATAAAAATAATGACTTTAAGAAATTGGTTAACGAGCCGCCTATGGGGCGTAGCCAATTAATATGAAAGGTGACTAATTTTTTTTGGTACATATTATCCCCCTGGATGTGTTATGTCTTGTGATGTATGCCAACTGCAAATGACATATGTTCCTTCAAATTGTATCATATTTGCCCAATTTCTTCAGCTTTCACACCATAAATTTACAAAAAAACTCCGTTTTTTTGACATTTTGCTCTTGTAGGGCTATCCCATTACGATGCCCATGTCGTCGTAAGCCACGAAAGTCAAGAGGGTTCATTGCTTCCCGCCAGTAATCCACTTTTTTTACATTTTTACCACACGATCGCCCAACAAAGGATTCTCTTTGTAAATTTTTGGCGGAATATGCTGAAACCCGCTTGATTTGCAGGCAAGGAGGATGATAAGATGGTCTCATTGAATCTAGCTTCCCGCACTGTTTCAGGGATAAAGCCACTTTAACCTTGAAGGGGTGCGCACAGCATTTTAGGGGGGATTACCTTTGATAAATCATTCGAAATACCAAGACCGTTTGGACAGGCTTCATCGTCAAAGCCACCGTTATAAATTTTTCACCCAACTTTTTTTGATTGCCAGCATCGTGGGGATTACAGCCAACGCCATTTACCTTAGCGACCAAAATCTGCGAATCGTCCAATTTTTAAGTTACCGCTACTTGCTGCTGGCAAAATTGGCAGTCTTGCTGGTCACCTCCCTTTTAAGCTTCCATACCATCAAGTCCATCAAAGCCTTCATGAAACTGAACAGTACCGACTCCCTTTTAGACGACCCTTACTTTTGGATGATATTAGAGTGCTCCGCCAAGCTTGTCCGTGCCCCAAAAGTTTCAGTCCATCATTTAAACGACAGCCAGCTGCTTCAGTTTTATAGGCAGGTCTGGAATGGTTATTGGTGCATCCAGTTCCTAAAAAGCCAAGAAGGCCTGCTGAAAGGGCATGGCATTTTCTTATCAGGGGAAGAGCGGTCCCAAGACCTCTTCTTCGAAGTGGACGAAGAACGAAAAAAACGCCACCTCGCCGTCCCATCCGATTACATCCACCCAACAGCACCCCTTTATAAATCCCTTTGACGCATGGGCTTTCCCATGCGTTATTTGTCGCCCGAAATTTGAATGGGCATCCGCAGCATCGCCCATAATGAAACGTGAAAATGAAGCATTAAACCCCCACCCAGGCAATATAGTTAATAGACAGAGAAAGGAGGGGGCCTATGAGGCGATTCTGTAATATAATTGGGAGTATTTTTTTAATAGCTTTTTTCCTGTTTAGTGCTTATGCCTATCTTTACTATGAAGTGAGCTTGACCATGGAGAATGCATTTATGGAAGTGGGCTCCGACGACATCCGTGACACCGGGGTCAGCCTGTCGGCCCATGATCCAATTTCTATTTTATTACTTGGGGTAGACTCCGATGAAGCCCGCGGCGCTGTGGGCCGCTCCGATACCATCATGGTACTGACCTTAAATCCCCATGCAGGGACGGCAAAGCTGTTGAGCATCCCCCGCGATACCCGAACAGAAATCATCGGGAGGGGCTATCAGGATAAAATCAACCATGCCTTTGCATTCGGAGGGGCAGAAATGTCAGTCAACACCGTCCAAAATTTCCTTGGCATCCCTATTGACTATGTTGCAGCCATCAACATGGATGGCATTGAAGAATTGATTGAATTGGTAGGCACAGTAACGGTCACCAACCCTTTCGAGTTTTCAACAGACGGCTTCACGTTTCCAGAAGGGGTCATTCACCTAAACAGCGCTGAAACTTTGGCTTATATCAGGATGCGTTACGAAGACCCTGAAGGCGACTTCGGGCGCCAGCGCCGGCAACGGGATGTCCTTATTTCCCTAGCCCAGTCCCTTGCCATCCATGCCATCACCAACTACCAGGCTATCCTAAGCGCCACGGGCGAACACCTTGCGACCAACCTCCCACTAGAAGGCCTCGTGACCTTGGCCACCTCTTACTGGCAGTCCTTCAATAATTTGGAGCAGCTGCAACTTTATGGCACGGGCCAAATGATCGATGGCATCTACTACCAAATCATAGAAGGTGAGGAAGTTTCAGCAATCAGAACCACCCTGCGCCAACATTTGGGCTTGGAATAACCCCCTAAAAGCCGTTCCCAAAATGATGGGACGGCTTTTTAATGCAATATAGGGTAGCTTCATTAACTCGCTTTGTTCCTACGGTTCTCACTTCTTTCGGTTTTTTAGAAGTAAGCGTCAAATATTTGGCGATTTTGTTGAAAATGGTATATTTATTTGGTATACTTAATTTACAAAACGTCGCTTGTGACTATATTCCTGAATAGCTCAAGCGGACTTTGTATCAATCATTTTTTTCATAGGGAGCTTACACCCTTCAACTCCCGAAATTATCTCTCTCTTTACACATGATAGGATTACCGTCACCTCCTCCCCGACGTATAACCCAACTTTTTGCAAGCCTCTACCTCTGGACTTTTACCATGGGTAAGGCTTCTTTTTTTGTCGACAGAGGGGATTAAGGAGCACAGTCTCGAAAGATTGTCGATTTATACAGAAATTTTATTGTTTATAAGGGAAAATGCTAGTATAATAGGTATAACGTTTACATCCTGGTAAGCGCAATTTTAAGGCGCCTCTTATAATTCCAATTCACCCGAATTTGCGGTCTTTTTCCGCTATTCCGTCGACAGAGAAAATGCCAAGAAGCTCGACTTCACTGCAATGCTCTTAATCTTTATTGCGCCGAGGAGCCGAATGTGCGCCGTGGAAGCATTTTCACTTCCTAGGACTGACGAATAAATCCTCGCAAGTTTGGGTAAAGCGAGTTAATAGAGATCACCTTTAGTTTAAATAATGGAGGGATTCGTTCATGATACTCGATATTCTGATTCTCGCATTACTCGTTATCTGTATCACATTAATTTTACTTAACAAGAAAACTATAGATACACAAGCTGTTATTGACTCCCTAAAGTCTAGTCAAGATGCTCAAGCTCAGGCTGTTTTACTACACTTAGAAAAGGCGAGTGGAACCCAGCTTGAGAAGCAGTTTCAATATTTGGCCACCATCCAAAAGACGGTTCAGGAAACTTTAACCTCTAGCCGGGAGGAGCATTCCAAGTTGTTAAAAGAGTTGCATCTTCTTATGGATGATAAGCTAGCTCACATCCATAAGAGTCACATGGAAAACTCGGAGAAAATCAATGGAACTCTTGAGCGGAAAATGGTAAATTTACAAGAAAGCAATGAAAAGCGATTGGAGCAGATGCAAGGAATTGTTGATGAAAAGCTTCAAAAAACGTTGGAAACACGTCTTTCCCAATCATTTGAATTGGTCAGTAAACAACTAGATAGTGTTCAGCAGGGCCTAGGGGAGATGAAGACTTTAGCGGCGGATGCCAAGAGCCTTAAAAATGCGTTAACGAATGTTAAAGAACGGGGGACTTATGGGGAAGTTCGCTTAGAGAAGTTACTCTCTGATATACTGGCCACTCATCAGTACGGGGCTAATGTTGAAATAGAGAATGGAAAACGGGTGGAATTTGTCATTAATTTACCAGGTCATGGGGATGAACCGCTTTGGCTGCCGATTGATTCTAAATTCCCGATTGAGGATTACACTCGTTTACTCGATGCCGAAGATAAGCCGTCCATGGATGCTGCTAGGAAGTCGCTGGCACAAAAAATACGGGTATTTGCCAAAGATATTCATGACAAGTACATCGTTCCTCCAAAGACCACTGATTTTGCTTTAATGTTTTTACCGACGGAGGGGCTTTATGCTGAAGTAGTACAAAATACAGCTCTTTTTGAGGAGCTGCGTGATAAATATAAAGTGACACCAGTAGGTGTCACCACCTTATCTGCGTTTTTAAGTTCCCTTCAAATGGGCTTCAAAACGTTGGCGATAGAAAAAAGGTCACAAGAAGTCTGGCACACTTTAGAGCTAACAAAGAAGCAGTTCAGTAACTTTGAATCGGTGCTAAACAAGGCGCAAAAGCAACTTCATGATGTTGATAAAACCATTGAAAACTTGGTGGGAACACGGACGAGAGCTATTAATCGAGCGCTTCGCAACGTGGAGTTAGCCGAGGTTGAGCAATTAGAAGATGGTTTGGAGCTTGATGTGTCGTAATAAGAGCCATGCCATTTTGATATGGCGAAAAAAACCAGCCATGTTCCCATCTAGGTGATTGCTGGTTTTTTATTTTTTTATTCTAAGCAAACTGTAAAACTCGGTAGTTGTTTGCATAACTGGAGTCATTAAATCATATACTCTATCGTAATACAAAAAAAGGAAGCGGGGGATTGGAATGACGATGACAAAAAAAACAAGTCGTACTTTGATGGCGGGCTATTGGAATTGATTGGTTGGCAGATCCTTGGTGCCCTTGTGATTGGTTTTACGGCTGGCATCGCAACGCCATGGGCCATCTGCATGGTCTATGGCTGGAAAATCAACCATACGGTGGTAGAAGGCAAGCGCCTGAAATTTACAGGCAGTGCAGTCGGGCTTTTCGGCAATTGGATTAAATGGTTCTTGTTGACCCTCATCACCCTTGGCATTTACGGGTTTTGGTTAAACATTGCGCTTGAAAAATGGAAAGCGGAACACACGGTTTTCGTGGACTAAAGGACAACTTCGGTTGTCCTTTTCTATGCCAAAATAAATGCCCCGTAGCATAAACCTATCATTTTCTGACAAAATGTGATATAATAGTCCAAACATCAGGTTTTGAAATTTGATGGGATGAAGGGATTTATCCTTCAATCCTAGTTGAGGAGCGGGATTATGGAAAAATTGCAGTTTTTAAAGGAAATCACAGATTTGAATGGGATCCCGGGGCAGGAACATGCTGTTGGGCGTTATATGAAGGACGCGGTCAAAGATGTCGCTGATGAAATCATCCAGGACAACTTAGGTTCTGTTATCGCTAAAAAAGTTGGGGACGCTGATGGGCCCCGCATTATGGTGGCAGGGCATTTGGATGAAGTTGGCTTTGTGGTCCACTACATCGACGATAACGGGTTTGTTAAATTTGCGCCGGTTGGCGGCTGGTGGGGACAGGTCATGCTTGCCCAGCAAGTCCAGATTACAACCCGCAAAGGGCTTATCCGTGGGGTTATCGGTTCAACGCCGCCGCATATCCTGACACCTGAAGCCCGACAAAAACCGGTGGAAATCAAGGACATGTACATCGACCTTGGGGTTGAGAACAAGGATGAGGCGCTAGCAACAGGTATCCGCCCTGGGGATATGATTACCCCTTACATCGAGTTCCATCAGATGGCCAACCCGAAATACTTGCTTGCCAAAGCATGGGACAACCGCATTGGGACGGCTGTTGCCATTGAAGCGTTAAAGCAACTTGCGAACGAATTGCACCCGAACATTTATTATGGCGTTGGGACGGTCCAAGAGGAAGTGGGTTGCCGTGGTGCCCAAACTTCCGGAAATTTAATCAATCCTGATATTGCCATTGCGGTAGACGTGGGCTTATCCGGTGGGACACCTGGGGTAACTGCCGAAATCCAAGCCAAGATGGGGAAAGGGCCTATCCTTTTAATTCAAGATGCCGGATTGATTGGACATAAGGACCTGCGCGATTACATCGTTGACTTATGCGAGGAACTGGAAATCCCATTCCAGTACGATGTCCTTGGTGGTGGCGGGACCGATGCGGCGACGATGCATAAAGCCCATAATGGTGCCCCGGCCATCTCCCTTTGCATCCCTTCCCGCTACATCCATTCCCACACGTCCATGATCCATCAGGATGACTATGACAACACGGTCAAGCTAGTGGTGGAACTGGTGAAGCGATTGGACAGGGAAACAGTCAATAAAATTACATTTGCATAATCATAAATGGCCCCATGGAAAATTTCCATGGGGTTTTTAAATTGGGCAAGCGCTCATGGGATTTCTAAAATGGGATAAGGTTTTAGCATAATGGGTCAAGGGGGAAGCGGTTTACTTCCCCCTTGAGCCATTATTTAGTTCTAAAGGCCCTAAAACCCTCATAAATTGGTCAGTGTAGAATATAATTAATTAAACTTAGTTTAGGAGGGTATATAAATGAGCTATTCTTTCAGCTGGGATTGCACACTTCCCATCAGCAACATTCACGACATTGTGTCCATCAACATCGAGCCAGAAACGAAAAATTACAACGAGGGCAATTACTTGTCCTTGCGGGGGAAAATTGCGGTGAAAGGGACTTACGTGACCAATGACCGCTCCACCCACCCATTCAGCGAAGACATTCCACTGGATATAATCCTTCCTAATAACGGGAAGTCCCAAAACATCCGCCCAGAGCTTGAGAGTTATGAGTGCGAAGTGAAAAATGGGAAAGAGCTTTTCCTTAAAGTGAACCTGATTTTGCAAGGGTATGAGTTTTCCCATGGAAGCCAGCCAGCGCAAGCGCCAGTGCAAAATCAGTACGACCCATATGATGGCTATGAGGAAGAAGATGCCTGGGAAGAACCGCAACAAACGATCCCAAGCAATAACACGGGGGATTTCAATTCTTGGAACCAAGCACACACTGGGCAGGAATTTCAAGTAGGAAGCAACCAAAGCTCTGATTTTTCTTCTTGGCAAGCAGCGCAGCAAGGGTTTACAGCAGACCCATATGAAGGGTTAAATGAAGAAAATAATGGTGATTTCGTCAATTATGACAACTCCGATTGCACCGATTCTTTTGAATCTTATGCCCCATATCTTGGGCGGCATGAGCATTATGTCCCGAAACCGGCACCCACGCCAGCACCGGTTGTAAAACCGCAACATCCCATTAATGATGTCCATGAAAGCCATACGTTTACAACCGGGCAACAAACTGCAACGCCTTCGCAAACAGCTGTTGAAACTGGAAATCATCCGGCTGCTGTACAGCAAGCACCGGCAGCTCCCCATTATGAGCAAACGGTTACGACAGGACCTGTTGCCTATCCATCAGTGAACCAACACGCATCCTCTACTTTGCCGCAAGCCACTGAACATGTAAGCAATCAAGGCCAAGCCCATTTTGTAGACCATTATGAAAGCGGATCTTTTGGTCATAACGCCGAAGGGACTCATGCACCTGTCAACCAGGAAGTGGCCCATCAGGGTTATGGGCATGCAACCGTTGGGGAATCCGCCCATCATCTTGGAAGCGGGGGTGAAAACTATCAATTCGGTGGCGGTGGGGCCGAATACGTACATCCATCCCAAACAGGGACAACGGTTTCTGAAGTAGTCCATCATTCAGCAAGTGGGACAGAATATTCCCAAGCGCCTCATTTTACACAATCTGGTTCGGCAGAATATAACTTGGGCGAAGGCCAATTAGCGGGCCATAACCAGGAATGGGCAACCCATTCAACCGAGCATGTCATTAGCGGGTTGCAACCGGAGACTTCTTGGACCCATACGGGTGAAACTGTGACCTCTTTAGGAAGCACAACCCATGCTGGGGGAATGGCGACGGAGTGGACCCACACAGGAGAAACGGTGACCCCTTTGGGAAGTGCGTCCCATACAGGTGATGTCGCGACACAGTGGAATCACACGGGAGAAACGGTGACGCCTCTTAGCAACTGGTCCCACACGGGAGAAACCACTACTGGCTGGTCACAAACGGGTGGAAATGCTGGCGGCCACACAAATTGGACGCAAGCCGGCGGAAACGAAGCGGGCCAAACAAGCTGGGCGCAAGCAGGTGGAAACGAAGCGGGCCATACAAGCTGGACACAAACAGGTGAAAGCACAGCGGGCCATGCAGCCCACGGCGGGACATTCTCCGGGCAAGCCACCCATCCAACCTCAACAATCCCCCGCAAAGAATACTTGCAACAAGTGTTCCAGCAAGGAAACCAAGTTCACAGCAACCCAGTGCAAACAGCATCAAATCAGCAGGCAACAACCCAAGAAGCATCAAGCATCCACGCAACAAACCAAGGCCATATCAATACCACAGCCAACCAAACTGCTCCTGCGGGATATGCTGCTAACCAACAAGCGTTCGAGCAAGGGGTGTCGGGGCAGGCATCACATTCAGCAACCGGCTTCCAAAGCCAGCAACAAGGTTTCGTGCATGAGGCATCCCCGGCACAGGTGGAATATGCAGACGGCGGGGACTATTGGGGACAAACCGCTCAAGGGACTTCAAACCAAGTGATTGAGGACGATAGCGATCAAGTGGACCAAGTGTTCCCATTTGTAGGCGGCAGCCAGGTTGAAATCCAGGCAGTCCCTCAAACCCAGCCTAAATCAAGCATTTTCTCCATGTTGGGCCATTTGGACGAAGAGTATGGCACTGACGAGGACGAACTCGGGACAGATGGCATGGAGGCAATGGCTTCCAACGAACCCGTGCTATTGCAATCAACTGACGGCATCACCGGCGGGAATGGCTCTGTGTTTGGCAATGAGGTCATCTCCTATTACAATAAAAAATTATCCTCAAAGAAAAACGCAACAGAAGCGGCAGCAGCCCCAGTGGTTGAAGCCCAGCAAAAAGCGGCTTCTTATTACGACAGCAGCGTGGCGAAGCAGTTTTCGGATGGAGCCAGCGTTATCAAGGTCATTTTTGTTCAGGAAGACAGGACAATTGAAAGCTTCTGTGCGGAGCACGACATTACCGAAGCCAACATCTACAACTTGGGGGACCTCGATTCCCTGTTAAGGGCTGGCAACCGGGTCGTAGTCAATTATGGACGATGTAAATAGCCTATCCGCGTTTATTGAAGAAAATTATCCCATCAAAGTCAAAGAGGCCCAGCCGCTAACAGACAAAACATTTAAGCTCACCACCGACAGCAAGCCTTACCTGTTAAAGTTTGCCGTCGGTTGCGATGAGTTTATAATGAAGCAGTTGTTTGCTCATAAGGTCCTCCCAACCAGTGTGCTTCCAATCTATCGAACAAAATCACATGACCATAACGTGGCCTTAGGCCAACAATTCGCCTATTTAACCGATTACATCTCAGTTATCCCAGTCCCATTGGAAAAACAAGTCAGCTATTACACCGATCTTCTTAAAAAGCTGCACCGTGAAACGGAACTGACTGTGGACATGAGTGAAGATGAAATTATCCGCCTTCACGACAAGGAATACAAGCAACTGCAAAATTGCTACGGGCTTTTGCAAAGCAACATGGAAAAGTTCGAGCTGAAACTAGACCGTTCCCCGTATGAATGGTATTACATGATGCTTTATCCAACGCTTTATGCTTTGCTCCACAAGGCCAACGACGAGTTGAAAACATTCTACGATTTGCTCAAGCGGGAGAAGCGGGTACCCATGTGCCTCATCCATGGGGATGTGAACGTAGCCAACCTCCTCATCAGCGAGAAAGCCAATTACCTCATCAACTTTGAGCGCAGCAACTTCTCCATGGCAGGCGACGACATGACGGACTTCCTAAAAGCCTATCACCAGGTGCCAGGCGTGCCAGCCACCCTCCTCGATTATGTGAAAAATGAAAAGTCAGCAATACTCCGGCATTATTTCTTTTACAAATCGCTTTGTGTGGATTTGCAGCTTCTGGACGAGGCATTCAAGAACCATTCCCTCATCAACATCGGGATGCTCAACGAAATTATCGCGCCCCATATCCTGGCCATGGAAATCCATCAGGAATTTCATAAAAAACCGCCCGAAGCGCCGAAAAACCAAGCCTTCCAGGATTTACTGGATGCGGCGAAGAAAAATTCGAAGTAGGAGAAAGGGACTGCATTGCCAAACCCAGGCAATGCAGTCCCTTTTATGCTAAATCCCTTAGGTTTGTCGAAAAATACTTCAAAGTTTTCCGCCAGGCTTGAATAAAGAGAGGAATTAAGGTACAATAATAAGTAATAGAAACGTTGAGTAGGAGGAGTAGGGAATCCGCCCATTGCAGAGAGAAGCCGGTGCTGAAAGGCTTTATGGAGGGTTTTTGAAGGTGGCCTATGAGTTGGCTGAAAGGCCCGTTGACTGCGTTAAAGTTTCGAGTGGCACCCTAAGTTACGGGCGCAACTAAGGTGGTACCACGGAATGCCGGCATTTCGTCCTTATTTTAGGGCGGGGTGCCTTTTTATATTTGTAACCACCAAGGAGAACCGCCCTGTTGGTTACAGTAATATGATAAATATAATGAAATGAGGGATGTTGAATGGATACCGCACTTGAAAAAGAATTTGCGAAGTATAAGGCTGAAGAGCAAAAAGCATGGTTGGAACGCAATTTAATGGAAGTAAGTGTCAATGCAGACTTTAAGGAGATACTTTCTGGCCTTTCTGAACAGGAACTGTTTGATAAGATATTCAGTCATGTTTTTCAGATTGACCCCGAACAGGAAGATGAGGAATTAATCAGTGATTTTGCTCAACAATTAACGAATGAACAGTTCTTGTTGTGGGTATTTTCGGCTATGCCTGATGAAATGAAAGAGGATTTTGATTTACTTCTCAAAGAAGATTATGTAAGCATGGAGCAATTGACAAGCAGAAGCTATCAAACATGGGGAGCATTAGGATATCTTTATGCTACGAAAGTTGATGGAAAATTTGTAATTTTTATGCCTAAAGAAGTTAAAGCAGCCCTAAAAAATAGGGATTCCCAGCTGTTTGAGGATATCTGCGAACAGTCCCGAAAAATTGAGACCTATATGGCAGGATTAGTTGAGGTATATGGGATTTGCAGCATGGAACAAGTAGAAAAGATTTATAGGAAATATGAAAACGATGAAATTGGAGAAGGTATCTTTGAGCTTTATGCTAAGGTCCTAACCCTTTACAATGACAACTATCACATGGAAAATGGGATGTTGATTCATGAAGCTATCTTGATGGGTGGGGATGAAGAAATTGAAGAAATGGAAGCCATGCAAGAAGGCAAGCCCTATTATGTCCCGACAAAAGAGGAAATCGTTCGGGCCGCCGATTACAGTGCAGAACCTGCTTTAACCCAGGAATTGAATACATTGCTGGGTTATATCTCCGAAAACATCGTCGTAGACGACCCGGAATTAGCGATGGATATTGTCGATGATATTTCCCTTGCACTCAGCATGGAATTCCATCCGGAATCTATTTTTCATGAATTTAGCCGAAGAAATATTGTCCTAAAGGATGCTAAGACAGTGAATAATATCATGAAGTTGGCTATGGATGCCTATAATAACACCCGGTTATGGGAAAATCGAGGGCATACACCAAAAGAAATGCATTCCTTGATGCCAAACAGGTTCAATCGTTCCCATATGCCGGCAACCTCCCAAAAAGTTGGACGGAATGAACCATGCCCATGCGGCAGCGGGAAAAAATATAAGAAGTGCTGTGGTTAGTTAGATGCCCATCCGCCTAGCAACCTCAGATGACTTATCAATGGTTATGGAAATCTTGAACCTCACCACTTTGGACTTGTTGGAAAAGGGCATCTACCAATGGGAGCATCCATGGGACGAAGCCCTGGTTTTAGAGCAAATAAACCGGCAGGAACTCCATTTGGTACGTTTCAAACAAAGGGATGTAGCAGCATTCGTCCTCAGCCCCGCCCAGATTGAGCCGGATAGTTGGTATTTCAAGCAGTTTGCCATCCTCCCCGAATTTCAGCGCCAGTTTTTGGGGTCGATGGTGATGTACCTTGTCCGCGGGATGCACGACCTCCTGTACTTGGATTGCTACGCTGGTGCCGAGGGCTTGAAGCAGTTTTACCGCTCCTGTGGGTTTGAGGAAGTGGGGGATTTTCCTGAAAACGACTACGAAATCACTCGGTTCAAGTCCGATACACGATTGCCCGTGTTAGAAACCGACCGACTTATGCTTCGAAAAATCCAACCCGCAGATTCCCCGGATATGTTCGAGTACCTAAGCGACCCTGAGGTCATGAAGTTCATTGATTGGGATTTGCAAAAAAACATCAGCCAAACCGAATTTTTAATCAAGGAAATGCGGTCGCCGGAAATCAAGATGTGGGCAATTTTGGAGCCGGGAAGCGGGAAAATGATTGGCAATATCTCCCTTTGCGAAGGTCAAGGAACAGGGCACGCAGAACTGGGCTTCAACCTGGCAAGGAGCTATTGGAACCAAGGGCTCATGACGGAGGCGGTAAATGCTATCCTAAACTTTGGGTTCGTAGAAATGGGCTTGGAAGGAATCACCGCCAGGACGGTTCCGGAAAACAAAGCCTGCGCCAAGCTGCTGGAAAAAGTGGGCATGGTTTATGAGTGCAGGCTTATGAGTGATGCGTGGATTAATGGGCAAGCTTTTGATACGTTAAAGTATGCGATTTATCGGGAGGAGTACAGGAAGGAAGTGAATGGTTGATGGATTCCAAACTGAAAGATGATTTGGTTAAAGCAAAGGAATTTTCACCAGAAAGCCTCTCCAATTATTGTCCTCTACTTGCAGAGGATATGGGGATTTTCCTTGAAGCATTAACTGCTTATGATGCCAAACCAGATGAATACACCAAATGGGAGTTAAGCCGAAAGTGGGAAATATTGATGTTTTCTATTAAGCACCGCTTAGTGGAAGAAGCGATTCAAGAGGAGTTTGCGGACAGATTGAAGGAGTACATAGGGGAGTTGTCTTATGAAAAATTTTAATCAAGGGATACTCCGTTTGAATAAATTTCAAGGAGCCGAGAAGAAAATAACCTTGGAGCTTGACGGAATTATCTATATTGATGGTAGTATAGAAATCAGACACCTCAAACAGGAGGATTTCACTGTCATTTGATATAATGTCATAAGAGAGTAGAGAGCAAAGGAGCTTATGACAATTATGACAGCTAGAATAGAGGAACCAGTCTATACCGATGAATTCAAGGAAAATGTATTGAAGTATGTGGAGGAGCATCCAGAGGAGTCCATCGCTAGCGTAGGCAAGAGATTTGGGATAGCAGATACCAACATCCATAATTGGAGAAG